>Ga0190274_10000084_pt1 | contig 68600 bp, 47 predicted proteins | sample Popmic531T_FD_133002 | JGI IMG/M metagenome (GOLD analysis project Ga0190274, IMG submission 133002) | Populus adjacent soil microbial communities from riparian zone of Yellowstone River, Montana, USA - 531 T | ecosystem: Environmental > Terrestrial > Soil > Riparian zone | place: USA: Montana...
ATGATGTGGTTCAGAATACTTTTATCAAGGCGTGGAAAGGATTGCCAAATTTCAGAGAGGATTCACAGTTTTTTACCTGGCTTTATCGCATTGCAACAAATGAGTCTCTTACTTTTTTGAAGAAAAAAAAGAGTGTGTTGTTTATTCCAATAGTAAATGTGGAACGGCAACTTGCCGATAAACTTGACAGCGATCCATTAATCAAAGCCGATGAATTGCAGCTCAAACTTCAGAAAGCAATACTCACTCTTCCTGAAAAGCAACGCATCGTATTTAACATGAAATATTTTGATGAACTTAAGTATGAGGAAATGTCGCAGGTATTAGGGACATCAGTAGGAGCTTTAAAGGCATCATATCATCATGCGGTTAAGAAAATTGAGAAATACATAATTGGGGATTAAACCTTTTGAACCCGCACTTATCATAACACAAACACCTTTAAAAGTGGAAAATAATACAAACAGGAACGAAAACAACCCGAAGCACACGCTGCTCGATACTATCAGTAAGGGCAATGTATTTCATACACCTGAACACTATTTCGAAAAATTACCGGTTGCTGTCGCTGATAGCATTCACAAAGGCGCTGAACCTGCTGCTCAACGTAATTGGGTTCCGGCGCGCATTTTTGCTTTGGCAGGATTGGCTGCGATTGTTGCAGGAATACTCTACTTTAAGAATCCCTCGAATGAAAAATCATCTGATTCTGTTTTGTCCTATGAGGAAGTAGTGAATTCAGGAGTGGTAGCTGAGCTTGATGAGGTCATGATTTATGATGAACTCGATTCCCGCACACCAACTGAAAAAGAAGCTACACAATCGGAAATTACAGCCGAAAACGACCATCTCAAAGAGTATCTGATCGAAAACAATACTGATATTGCACTAATAATTAATGAGTTATGATAAAATTTAAGAAATCTGCCCTTCAAATGTTCATCCTGTTCAGTTTATGGATGGTAAATGTAGTGGCCCAACCCGGAGGCGGAGGACCGCCTTCAGCCGAAAAAAAGGAAGAAATTGAAGCCATGAAAGTGGCCTTTCTAACCCGGAAACTCGAATTAACCCCTGATGAAGCCAAGGTTTTCTGGCCGGTTTACAACCAATACCAGGATGAACTTGATAAACTTCGCGAAGCACGCAGGCAACAGCGAAAATCCAACAAGGATGATATGGAAACTATGTCGGACAAAGACCTCGAAAAAATTGTAGATGGTGAAATAGTTTTTCGTCAGTCAGAGCTCGATATCCTGAAAAAATACAACTCCCAGTTCAAAAGTGTTTTACCAATGAAAAAGGTAGCGAAATTGTACCGGGCCGAAGAGGATTTCAAGCGTGAATTGCTGCAAAGAATCCAGGAGCGTGAAAGGCCCAAAGGCGGTCACGGAGGCCCTCCACCAAGAGACGACAGATGATACATTAAGGAGTTCGCAAGAGCTCCTTTTTTTTGTGGGCAGGGGATTACAGATGCCAAGGACACTGCTAAGGGATAGGATTACAGATAAAAAGATTAGCATCTGTAATCTTATCCTTTACTCGAAGAACACGAATCTGTAATCCCCTGCCTATTGTAATCCTTTCTCATGGACCAGGAAAATGAAACTGTAATCCCCTGCCATTTGCAATACATTTTTTGAATGAGTAAATGAATCACGATCTTACTCAGCCCCTTATTTATCATCTATCATTTATCATTTCCCCAGATCATTTCTACCTTTACCCCATGTCCAACAACCGCCAACTCTTTTTAACTCACCTGGCACCTACCAGCGATGCCCCGTTGCTTTTGGAGATTGAAAGCGCTAAGGGTGTGGAGTTATTTGGTAAGGATGGCAAAAAATGGCTGGATCTTATTTCAGGAATTTCTGTCAGCAACGTGGGTCATTGCCACCCTGATGTTGTTGCTGCTGTAACTGCACAGGCTTCGAAATACATGCATGTAATGGTGTATGGCGAGCTCGTACAATCTCCGCAGGTGGAATATGCACATGCACTCACAACGTTACTTCCTGAATCACTCAACAGTTGTTATCTCGTCAATTCGGGTTCTGAAGCTATTGAAGGTGCTATGAAACTGGCGAAGCGATATACAGGCCGGCATGAAATTATTGCGTTCAACAATGCGTATCATGGAAGCACACAGGGAGCGTTGAGTATTATAGGTTCGGAATATTTTCGAAACAGCTACAGGCCATTGCTGCCCTCAATAAAGCATCTTGATTACAACAATATTTCCGCGCTCAATGAAATTTCAACAGAGACAGCCTGTGTGATTATTGAAGTAATACAGGGTGAAGCAGGTGCAGTTTTCCCTTCGCGGGGATACATTCAGGCAGTTGCCGCAGCCTGCAAAAAAAATGGAGCACTCCTGGTGATTGATGAAATACAAACCGGATTTATGCGGACCGGAAATTTCATGGCATTCATGGATGAAAATATAGTGCCCGATATTCTTGTGCTTGCAAAGGGAATGGGTGGGGGAATGCCAATCGGGGCATTTATCGCTTCACGCGAAATCATGACTACTCTTGCGAGCAATCCCGTCCTGGGACATATCACCACCTTCGGAGGACATCCCGTGTGTTGCGCCGCAGCACTTGCTGCTTTGAAAGTGGTCACAAAACTCGATGGCAGGGAGATTGAACGGAAAGGTGAACTATTTCGCAGTTCGTTGGTTCATCCTGAGATAAAAAGTATTTCGGGAAAAGGCTTGCTGTTGGGAGTGGAATTCGAAAACGAAGAAATCAATAAGAAAGTCATTGCCGAATGCATCGAAAACGGCGTTTTCACCGACTGGTTCCTCTTCGCCCCCCACAAAATGCGAATCGCACCACCTCTTATCATCGAAGATCATCAAATCTTCATGGCGTGTGAGATAATATTGAAATCTCTGAAAAAAGTGACAAGTGACAAGTAAAAAGTGACAAGGGAGTACGAATTACGAATTCGTTGAGGGAATACATCGAATCTACGAATTACGAATAACAAAAAAGTGACAAGTGACAAGTAAAAAGTGACAAGAGAGTACGAATTACGAATTCTTTGAGGGATTACATCGATCTACGAATTACGAATTATTAAATAGCGTAGGGACGCATTGCATGCGTCCGAAAAGTAAATAAAATTACGAATTATTATAAATGTAAGGACGCATTGTATGCGTCTCGCTGATGAATAACACAATATCGAATTCTGAATGGAACAACAATTTCCATTCCTAAGTCCAAAAAAATTTAAATGAATAATCGTGAATAATAACCTTACATCAATCCATCATTTATCACTTATCATTTATCATTTCAAAAATGAATGTACTAATTGTTGAAGACGAAAAAAGCCTTTCTCACGAGATAGAGATTTTTTTAACCAAGCAGGGTTACAATTGTGATGTGGCTTTTAATGGTAAATCGGCGTCGGAAAAAATATTTGTCAATGCTTATGATTTTGTGTTGCTTGATATAGGTCTGCCGGATTACAGCGGTTTTGATTTGCTGAAGGAAGCACGTGCAGCCAACCGCGATTCCGCATTCATAATTCTTACTGCAAGAAGTGAAACCGATGATAAGATCAAAGGTCTTGATCTTGGTGCGGATGATTATTTAGCAAAACCATTTTCACTTATGGAATTGCATTCAAGGATGCAGGCCATCACACGCCGCAGACACGGATTAACAACCAATACAATCCAGATTGGTGATTTCACAGTTGATATAAACAACCGCACAATTCACTTCAAAGATCAGCCAGTGAACCTGACCCGGAAAGAATTTGATTTGCTGCATTATCTTGCACTTCATAAGAACAGGGTGCTTACCAGGATGCAACTTACTGAACATATATGGGGTGACGTTATGGAGGAGGATTATGATTCCAATTACATCGATGTGCACATTAAAAATCTAAGAAAAAAACTCGGCTCTTTTGCACCCACCGAATGGCTTGAAACCGTCAGGGGAATCGGGTACAGGCTGAATCAATAATATTAACATTCAAGAATGAAATTACAAGTCAAGCTTGCCATATACAACGCGCTTTCCAAAGGCATCATCATTGCTGCTTTTGGTTTTCTTATGCCGTTGATTGTAGAGCAGGTGGTTTTTGACCATATCGACAAACGATTGATTGCCCGTTCTGACCGTGTGCTTAAAATTATAAGCAGGGGAGGGATCAATGAAATAATCATGGAACAGGATTGCAGCTTTGAGAGTTATAATATTCTCAAGGAGGAATTTGTTTCCATTGTTCCACTGAGCAACGATGCCCTCGCGCCTGAGACTATAATTACCAATGAGGAATCGGATGTAGGAGGGGAGCGATTGAATCACCGCATCATCCGTCAGGCATTTGTGTACGACAACCAATTGTATCAATTGAGTATTGGTGAAGGATTGGGTACAATTGATCAGCTTAACAAAATCATTGTGCAATTCAGTCTGACGCTGATGATTTTATTCATTATCATTTCAGTGTTTATCGATATTGGATTTGCACGACTTATGCTTCGCCCTTTCAATAAAATTGTAAAACAGAAATTACAGCTTCCGCAAAATCCGGCCAGCTACAATTTTGAAACCATTAAAACAAATACCTATGAGTTCGGTTATCTCGACCGCAGCATCAACGAACTCATGCGTAAAACAAAGCAGGCATTCCTTATTGAAAAGGAATTCATCGCCAACGTAGCTCATGAACTGCTTACACCTATTTCAATTCTTCAAAACCGTTTGGAGAATATGATCATCGGGAATGAAGTACCTGTGGAGTTTGAAAATAAAATTCTGGAATCTCAAAAGACACTCGGTCGGTTGAGTAAAATCATCAAGGCATTACTGATGATTTCCAAAATCGAAAACGATCAGTATTTAAAACAGGAATCAGTGCATTTGCCTACTATGATTGATGAAATTTTATCGGAACTGGAAGAGTTGATAGAAGAGAAAAATATCAAGGTAGTAAAAACTGTAGAGGACTCCAAGGAATTTGGGCCCTGTAACAAATCACTTTTGTTTACATTGATCTTTAATCTAGTGAATAACGCCATTCGATATAACAATATCGGCGGCACTATTTTTATCAGGGGCAAAGTTGGTATCGACAATTACATTATTGAAGTGGAAGACAGTGGAATTGGTATTGAAGAAAGTCAGCTGGAAAATATTTTTGATCGATTCAAACGTTTCAATCCTAAAGACGGCCAGGGATACGGACTCGGACTCCCGATCGTAAAAACAATCGCCGATTTTCACCGTATTGGAATCAGAATGGTATCGAAACTGATGAAAGGCTCGACGGTTATATTGACACTGCCGATGGTGCAGAGTAAGTAAGAGATTTCGTTTTCTCATTGTCGCTTCGACACTTCGACAAACTCAGTGACCACGAGCTCAGCGACCGGCAGATGTGATTATGAATATTTATAGTTCCTCAATGATTTCGTAATTCGTGGATTCGATGTAGCCCCTCGAAGAATTCGTAATTGGTACTCCCTCGTCACTCGCTACTCGCCACTCGTCACTGTGTAATTAGTACTCCCCCGTTGAAAGCATCACCAGCGTACACGCCACAACTGTTTCAACCCCACGCTCCTTTGCGAGTTTTTCAAATTCGGGATTTTCGGTGCCGGGGTTGAAAATAATACGGGCGGGGTGAAGAGATAGGATGTAGTCGTATTGTGTTTTCTGGATTTCGGGACGGATGTATAACGTTACGGTGTGTACGTTTTCGATGGCGGGCTGATTGATTAAAATCGGAAATCCGAAAATGGTGCCTTTCTGCAATCCCACAGGCACCACATCAAAACCTTTTTTATGAAGCATACTTATGGCAATGGAAGCATACCTGCCTGGGTTTTCACTGGCACCTATTACAACAGTCTTTTTGGAAGTTATATCAGAGGGTTTCAAAGTAGTCCAGGTCTTTGGCAAATGTTTCCTTGATTCGTGTGGTGGCAAACCATGCCAGCGCGATACATACCATACCAACAATTAAAGCACCTGTTAAGTTTGTGGTGATACCACTGAGCGCAGTAAAGCTGGCTGTGATTGGCAATACCGCGCCTCTAACAAAATTCGGTACTGTATTGGTAACGGTACTCCTGATATTTGTTCCGAATTGTTCCGATGCAATAGTTACGAAGATGGCCCAATAACCAGTGGCGGTCCCAAGCATGAAACAGAGGAAATAATAAGCCGGTAGTGTAATGCCTTTCGCAAAAAACACAAAGTACAGTACCAGGATAGAGGAGGAAGTAAGGTAAATAAAGACAACCTTTTTCCTGCTTCGTAAATACTGACTCAGTAATCCTGAAATCAAATCACCAAACGATAAGCCAATGTAAGCGAACATCACAGCTTTTCCATTCACAATTCCTTCCACACCCAGCTCCTTACCAAATACATCCTGCGAAAGCGCTACAAGTATTCCTATGATGTACCAGATGGGTAAGCCGATCAGAATGCAATTGATATATTTAAATGCATTTTCTTTTGTTTTGAAAAGTGAAAGAAAATCTCCTTTTTTAACTTCATGTTTTTTCATCGACTGGAACATACCCGATTCGAAAGCCCCGACACGCAAAATCAACAATAACATTCCGAGCGTACCTCCAATAAGGTAAACCACCTGCCAGTTTTGAAACGCATATCCTGTGGCGTTAGTCAGCAGTTCAGCGACGTAGTGTCCTTCCGTGCCAACGAGACCGGCAAGCACTGCACCTAAAGCGCCGAAGGTTACAATTACCATTGTGCCATAGCCCCGTTTTTCCTTGTGCATGGTTTCGGATACCAGTGTAATTCCTGCACCTAGTTCACCTGCAAGTCCTATTCCTGCAATCACACGCACCACAGCATAAGTGGTGATGTCAAAAGTGAATGCATTTACGATGTTAGCAATGGAATAAAGTACAATGCTTCCGAACAATACTGAAATCCGTCCTTTTTTATCACCCCATATTCCCCAAAGCAAACCGCCAATAAGCATTCCGGCCATCTGGCAATTAAACAGAAAAATTCCGGTGTCTTTTATGTTGATATCGAGACCGTGAAGTTGTTTTATGTACTCAAGGCTTTCACGTTTTACCACATTGAACAACACCAAATCGTATATATCGACGAAATAACCGAGTGCTGCAATTACAACCAGCCAGTTAAACATTCCTTTATGTTGTGGTTCGCCCGAAACAGGTTGTTGCATAAACTGAAATTATAGTGACAAGTGACAAGTGGAAAGTGACAAGTGGTAGGCTATGAGTATTAGTTGTAGGCAATAGTTTAACAAAATCAAATCCGCGTAAACCAGTTAAATCCGTTAAATCCGTGTTCTAATTCCGATACTTTTTCATGACATTTATTGTTATCAAAATAAATCCTCTGGTTCTTCGATCATCAGTGAATCGACCGGTATGCTGTCGGTAGGAACTACCATTTGTAGTGCAGGTCCTTTTAGTTCTACGGTGTAGTGGAGGCTGTCGACCAATTGTTGTGTAATGATTTCCTTTTTCAATAAACGTCCTGCCACAAGATCAAAATATCCTTTCAGATATTCTTTCATATTACCTTCTTTATCGAAAGTATACTTGAAAGTTTTTGGCCTTGGAATAATGGAAGATAGATAAATACTTTCTTCAAGCGACAAAGCCGATGGATGTTTTGCGAAATAAAATTGTGAAGCTTCACCAATTCCATACACACCCGGTCCCCATTCAATTATATTCAGATACACTTCCAATAATCTGTCTTTGCTCACCAGGTTGTTATTCTCAATGAGCCATACAATCAGTGCTTCTTCCACCTTGCGGGAAACAGTTTTGTTGCGGTTTAAAAATACATTCTTCACCAGCTGCATGGTGATTGTGCTTCCCCCACGGGCAAATCGCTTTTCGCGAATGTTGGTTGCAATCGATTTTCGGAACGACTCTTCATTAAATCCATTGTGAAAACGGAAAGTCCCATCTTCTGCAGTAAGGACTGAATTTACAAGCAGAGGACTAATCTGATCGAGCGGTGTGTAATTCGGATTTTCAGGACCCACCATAAATGTTCTGACGGCGACATCCTTTTCACGGGCTGTATATGAGAAAGAACCGTTGATAGCTGCGAAATTTTCATTTCCGTATCCTGTGATACGAAACTCTGATTTCTTCAGTTGGGAATCGAACACCAGGTTTTCAGGATCATCGAGGTTTGCATGAAAATTGAGATTGTAATTCAGATTCCCTTTTACTTTAATTCCATCAAGCGTTAAAAAAAGTCCCTTCGGCAAAGAGTTGAAAAAATCCTGTGCAGGAATTTCAGCTACACTGATTTTAACAGCCACCACAGTGCTATCATTTTTTTCATAACTGAAACCGGTTGCCATTGGTAATTTGTTGATGATAAACGCTGTTTCAGGCCCTGAGCTGATGTTGTTTCCATCGATATGAATGTTTATCCTGGCCTTAAGACTATCCAATACCACATCTTCCGGACTAATTCTCCAATGATTGATACCCGGAGCCACGGTAGCAACATATAAATTCAATCCGAGATTAGATTTACTTGTTTCATCACGGGAAATGGAGAGTCCGAATTTATTAATGAAGAAACGAATGCCGGTGAGTTTCTTAAAAAATGGAATTTCCTCACTCTTACCGCTGACAGTTTTTCCTTCGATAGAAATAATTTCTTCGCTGTGATCTACCACACCAATCATTTCCCATCCAATATTGTGATCAGTCAAACTATCGATAGCGGAGAAATTGAATTTCGATTTATCGAGAGTAAACGTATTAATCTCTAAATTTTCGTGATAGTAAGGAGTTTGCCAGCTAAGTAAAAAATCCCTGATACTGAAATTAAAATCCGCTACATCAAAAAACCGGTTCCATAATTTTTCCGCTTGTTTCTGATAGCTTCCGATTTGATTTTCTTTTTCAGGATTTTCTTCAGGAGTTTCATCTCCTTTCAAAAGGAAAGAAAAATTGTTTGTGCTGTCAGGATTTTCTCTCAACCTTATGAAACCATGTGTGGCAATAATGTTATTGATAGGAGGCTGACCTTTCAGCAATCGCAAAATGGAAATACTCACTGCAGTTTTGCTGCATGAGAACAATGTATCGCCATTAGCAGGGAGCAGTGTGACATTTGTTAGAGCGATACGACCCAGTCCTTCAAAAGCGGCATTTTCAATAACCAGTTTTGCATCAAATTTCTCTTCTACTTTCTGCTGAATTTTGAGAATTGCTTTCTCAAGAAAATATCCACGCAACAGCAAAAGAGCTGCGATTGACACAACAATGAAACCGATTAAAAAAATCAGAAATCGTTTCAGGGACATAGGCAAAAATAAAAAAACAGGATACATGATCCTGTTTTAATTTCAGTATTAATTTATGTTCCGGTGCTACACACTGGAACATCAGGTTTTTATGCTTTTACCAGGTCAACCATTCCATAACCTTCTTCGGTAAGCACACCCAATCCGGTTTCCCAGATGAATTTATGCACGTCGTGGTGGGCATGAAGTGTGAAAGGTAAAAGGAATCCCAGCATGGTATTACCTACTGCGGATTTATAGAACCTGGCATATTTCTTACCTGATTCATTGATCTTGTTGATGTACTCCATATCCGGCTGCGCTTCAAACTCGGCGAATTCGTTCAGCTGTGCTTCTGTAAAGCCTGCTTTTTCCATGCGATCGAGTGTGATGTTGTAAAGGATGTCGGAAAACTGCAACGAAGTAGGATCCACCATTTCCTGTGCTCTGTCCGGTTCTTTATCAGGATTCACCATGATAAGTGGAGAAATGCACAGGTAGCGCATTTTGGTTTGGAACGACGGATCAGGAATTACCTCATAAGTTTTTGGGATGAGGTTCATTTTCCCAACCGGAAGATATGGTTTGTCGAAGATTTTTTTAACCAATGCTTCCGCAAATTCCTGGCTTCTGCTCGAGATCACCAGGGTGATTTTTGAGGAGAGGAACCGCATAAAGCCATTCGTGATTTTTGAGGTGCCTTTCAGCGAAGAGAAATTGAACATGGAACGATCCGGCGTAATGGTGTCGGTTAATTCCCACAAGCTATCGGCAAGCAATTTCTGATGGTGAAGCGGAATAGAGTTAGCTGACGCATGTTCTCTGAGAAACGAAATTTTAATTCTCATGACTTAAAAATAATTTAGTTGGTTTTGGTTTTGGCTTTTGTTTACAAATACATATCCCATGAAAGGGAATATAAAATATATAGTAGTTAAAAATATTAAAACAATTTAAGGATCAACCCGAACAGCATTTTAGAAATAAAACGAACAAATATAATCAAACAACAATGGCAGCATTTAATAAAAGTGGCACTGGATTTCAACAAAAGACCAACAAATATCTAACCGTTGCAATACTACAAATGTATATATTTAATGTTAAGTCAATGGGAAAAAATCGATTTTTTCTTACTTTTTCACCACAAGTGTAGCAGATACAGGATAGTGATCGCTTAATTTTTGTTTTCCCACTCTGAAATCGTACGAATTTATTTGCGGACTGTGTAGAATATAATCTATACGAAGCCCCGGAATCGGCCCCGCATAGGTGGTGCCAAAACCATTCCCCGACTCTCTGAAGGCATCTGAAAGTCCTTCAGAAATAGTTTTATAGGTATATGATGTCGGTGTATCATTGAAATCACCACAAATGATGATAGGGTAAGGTGAATTTCGGATGTGCTGGGCAATCATATCGACCTGTTGGGAACGTTGGACGAAGGCATGTTTCAGCCGGCTCAGAATATTCCGGGTCCTGACCGCTGCCTCTTCCCCTGTAGGTTCGTCTTCTTTGTCGTTGCCAATGCTCTCTAGAAATTTGTATTCTTTTTCACCAAATCTCACTGATTGAAGATGGCAATTGTAGACTCTAATAGTATCTGTACCAACATTGATATCAGTAAAAATACAAATGTTGGCAGTTTTTTGATCAAAGTAAAGCACCCCCTTTTTAACAATGGGAAATTTGGTTAACGTGGCTATGCCATAATGATCGTGCTTATTTATAGTAATTGGAAACTCCACATGACTTGATTTGAAATTCAAAATGTCCATGATCATTTTCACATTTTGCTGCTTTTTGATTTCCGCAGAATAAAATTCCTGAATACATAGAATTTCCGGTTGTTCCGATTCAAATAGGTTGAAGATTTTTGCCTTTGTTTCCTCATTGTGGGACCAGTTATACAAGTCGAACAAACGTACATTGAAACTCATCATTTTAATCTCTTCAGATTGGCCTTCAACAAAATCCTGTTTTTCAGAAAATGGATTCCATTGCGCCATCGCCGGAATATTGAAAGCTGTTGCCAATATTGCCACAAGCGGCACCCAAACCATTTTGCGTCCTCTGAAAATCCAAACTACTACCAACACCAGATTTAAGATGAAAAGTATAGGGAATGCGAGCGATGTGAATGCTAAATACCAGAAGTGGGAAGGATTAAAATTACCTCCAAAACCTGATATAAGGGTAATTATTGCAATCAAATATGTGAGCACCCGCATTATCTTTCCGGGAAACCACATTTTTTTGACAGGAGGCTCAAAATGCTCAGAAGGAATTTGTGTGTTCATCAGTCCTGTTAAACGCTAATCTTTTGCCGGATGTTTACTTGCCTTGAATAAAATTTCCTTTTCTTCCTTCGACAAACTCGCATATCCCGACCTGCTGATTTTGTCGAGGATTGCATCGATAATTTCCTGACGGGGAACACCATCCACCTGCCTCGCTGAGGTTTTTCCACTTCTGTGAACAGCTTTCAGTTTACTGGAGCGACTGAACAGATTCAGGAAAAAATCAAAGAATTTTTCCAGCCATGCTCCAAGGTCCCAACCCGATTTTAAGCCTCGCGTATACAAGAATCCAAACGCCGCCCCACCCAAATGTGATATGTTACCACCCGCATTTCCATCCGGAATACTTATGACGTAAAGTAAAACCAAAAAGAGGGCAATGTATTTCAATCGCACCGGTCCGAAAAATAACAGGTGCATGGTGTAATCAGGAGTTAAAGTTGCAATCGCAACCAGCACGGCAATTACTCCTGCCGATGCTCCAATCAGTTTCGAAAAGTTGACAGCTTCGCTGAAAGCTGGAAACAGGTTGTAGGATAAAATGTACACAATTGCTCCGGCCAGTCCGCCCAGCAAATAAACAGAAACCACTTTCCGGCTTCCCAGAAACTCACAAAATATTTTTCCAGTCCAGAACAGGATCAGCATATTGAATAAAATATGCAGGAAATTCTCATGTACAAACATGTAAGTGATCAGTGTCCAGGGTTGGCGAAGTAATCCAGCGAAACTGGATTTCACAGCGAGCACATTGATCATTTCACCAACGAACGACGTATCGTTTCCCGAAAGGAATAATACAGCTTTACTGACGCCGATAACAAGAAACACACACACATTTACCAGCATCAGCCGGAAGAGGCCTTCCGATCGAACAAAACTCATTCTTATTTCATCCGTCAGCTTCATATCAGTTAATAAAAATGTTCCCTGTTCTTTTTATTCCACAATTTGATCAGAATAAATCCAAACAACATTCCACCAATGTGAGCGAAATGCGCTACGTTATCGTTCGGATTATTTGAAACACCGGAGTACAATTCAAACAAACCGTATAAAATTACAAAGTACTTTGCTTTGATTGGCAACGCAAAATAAAGATATATGATTTGATTCGGAAATAACATCCCGAATGCAAGCAACAATCCCATAACGGCACCTGAAGCACCCACGGTAGGAATATTTGCTTTGATATCTGCAACCTGTTCCACAAGTGCCACCGATTGTGCGGCCATCTCCATATTTCCAGGCATCGATTTCCAGCCATCGAGGAAAGTCAGCATGTCGGGAGTGTTGTAGTGTCTCAAAAATCCTTTGTTGATCAAAGCTTCAAAATCCATCGGGTTAGGAGCGGAGGAATACAAATGAATTGTGTTCCATATTTGCTCGAGCTCAAACCAGTTTACGAGGGTGAGAATTCCCGCAGCACCGAGCCCGCAGACAAAATAAAATGTTATAAATCGTTTGGGTCCCCAGTAATTTTCCAGCACCGTTCCGAACATCCATAAAGCAAGCATGTTCGAAAAAAGATGCATGAAACTGCCATGCAGAAACAGGTGAGTGACAAATTGAACAGGATTGAAAAATTCTGATGTTGGATAGTATAATGCGAATTTCTGACCTATGCTAAAACCGAGTCTTTGTTCAAAAACAGTGTCGGCAAGAAATAACAATCCATTGATGATCAGCAGATTCTTGACCACCACAGGCAACAAACTATAGGAAGTAGGCCTGTATTGCTGATAGCTCATATATTGGAACGAAAATTATTGATTGTTTTTTTGTTGGAATTTTTTTTCAAGTTCTGCCGGATCCAAAGTTACGAATGTAGGTTTACCCACAGCGTTGAAATTAGGTTGTTCACATTGAAATAATTTGTCGGCAATGTGCTGCATTTCGCGAAGGCTTAATTCCTGTCCTGTTTTCACAGAAAGGTGATACGCCACACTTCGTAACAGATTTTCCTGACGATTGTTCTTGTACTGATGGTTGTTGTTTTTGTACGATTCCAGAATGTGATCGATTGTTTCTTTTTCACGTCCTTTTTCAATTCCGGATGGAACCCCGTTCAGCACAAACGTATTTTTTCCGAATTCACGCAAATCAAAACCAAGTTTTCCGATGTCGGCTAAAATTTCTGTGATTATGAGGAAGTCATCAGGTGTAAAAGTGAGAGTTTGTGGAAATAATTCCTGCTGACTGGCCATTGGCGACTGGTTCAACAGATTCCTGTTTTTTTCGAACAGGATCCGTTCATGTGCAGCCTGCTGATCAATCAGTACCAAACGGTTCTGAAAATTTCCGATGATATATTTCCGGTCGAGTTGTCCGAGCACCTCGCACTTGTCATTAGTTTCTTTGGTTTCAGGAAGGAGGGAAGGAGCCTGTTCAGGAAACGCGCTGCTTAAAACAGTTTCTTCGGAACGACCCCAGTTTATGTTTCGGTGGGCCGGAAGGTCGTCCTGTTTTTCCCGGAAAGGATTGTAACCCGGGTTCACTGAAATCACCGGAGCTTTCGGAGTTGTTCCGTACATGTGCACAGGAATGTTGAATGCATTTTCCTGTTCAAAATCGAGAGAAGGAGTGATGCTGAATTTCCCAAGCGAACGTTTTACCGCAGCTCTGATAATGGCATACACCGAACGCTCATCCTCAAATTTAATTTCGGTCTTGGTAGGATGAATATTGATATCAATTTTTGCAGGATCGATGTCGATCAGCAAAAAGTACGATGGGAAACTGTTACCGGGAAGCAGGTCTTCAAAGGCATCACTTACCGCATGATTCAGGTAACCGTTTTTGATGAATCGATTGTTCACGAAAAAGTATTGTTCACCCCTGGTTTTACGTGCAAATTCCGGTTTCAGCACAAATCCTGAAAGCTTCAGAATTGTAGTTTCTTCCTGCACCGGCACCATGCGCTCGTTGTAGTTGTTTCCATAAATTCCCATAATTCGCTGTCGGAGGTTTCCGGCTTGTAACCGGTAAACTTCGAATCCATCATGGAACATTGAAAAACCAATATCGGGGCGGGCTATTGCAATGCGCTGAAATTCTTCAACTATATGTCTTGTTTCAGAAGCATTGGATTTTAGGAAATTGCGTCTTGCTGGGATGTTGTAGAAAAGATTTTTCACAACCACCGTCGTGCCGGGCTGGCATGCGCACGGTTCCTGACCTTCGAATTTACTTCCTTCGATCCGGATGTGAGTTCCAGTCTCGGATTCGTGCCGGCGTGTTTTCAGTTCCACCTGGGCAACTGCCGCCACCGACGCCATTGCTTCACCGCGAAATCCCATGCTTCTGATCGCGAACAGATCTTCAGCTTTCACAATTTTCGAGGTAGCATGTCTTTCGAAAGCCATTCGGGCATCCGTTTCGCTCATTCCCATACCATTATCGACAACCTGAATCAGGGTTTTGCCTGCATCCTTGATTATCAATTGAATGTTGGTCGCGCCGGCGTCAAGTGCGTTTTCCATTAACTCCTTAACAGCCGAAGCCGGGCGTTGAATTACTTCACCTGCCGCAATTTGATTGGCAACAGCATCGGGAAGAAGGCGAATGATATCAGTCATCAGAAAAGTTTCTTGTTTTTAGTGTGGTTTAAATTTACTGTTAAAAAATCGCCGATCTGCCACTTTTTGGCTGGTTCAAATGCTTCTTTATCAGTAAAGTAATGAAGAGGCTTAAAGCTGAATGTGGTTTGGTAAGGAAGTGTGTGTAACAAAAGTTGCTTCATTCAGAATCCGGAAATGCCTTGCCGATGTATTTCAAACGAACCACAAATTTAATCAAATTTTGATCTTTTTAACTGAATTTCACGACAGCAAATGTTGAAATCAACGTTAATTACTATCCGGGTGTAGTGACTAAACCGCCCTGTTTTAGTTTCTAATTTTGGGAAATGCGCAATTTTATCGGTACCCGGTTGATCCCGGTCTTTGTTTTATGGTTGGCGATTAGCCGGCTTGGTCATGCCCAATCGTATGTTCCAATTTTTGAAACTCCAGCATCAATTGCATGGGCCGACAGCATGATTAGCAAGCTGACCTACGAGCAAAAAATTGGTCAACTGTTCATGGTAGATGCATTTTCGAACAGGGATTCGGTCCATGTAAATGCCATCACCGACCTGATTACAAATTACCATATAGGTGGTGTGATATTTTTTCAGGGGGGGCCTTTGCGGGAAGCAAACCTGACTAATTATTACCAGTCGATTTCAAATGTGCCTTTGCTTGTAGGTATTGATGGTGAGTGGGGTTTGTCGATGAGGCTCGACAGCACCATCCGTTTTCCTCGACAAATGACACTCGGTGCAGCGGGTAATGATTCGCTGATTTATAAAATGGCGAGTGAGATTGGTCGTCAGTGTAAACGGATTGGAATCCATTTGAATTTCGCTCCTGTTGCCGACATCAACAACAACCCTTTGAATCCTGTGATTAGCAGTCGTTCGTTCGGGGAATCACGCGAGCGTGTGACTGCAAGTTCGGTGGCTTACCTAAAAGGATTGCAGGAACATAATGTGATGGCTTGCGGTAAACATTTTCCCGGACACGGTAATTCAGATTCAGATTCACACTTCACACTTCCGATTATAAATCAGTCGGCCGTTGAAATGGATTCGGTGGAACTTTATCCGTTCAAAAAATTAATAAGCGAAGGAATTACGAGCATGATGGTGGCGCATTTGTACATTCCTGCTTACGATACAATCAACAACCTAGCGGCAACACTTTCTCCAAACATTACAACCGGATTGCTGAGAGATACTCTGGGCTTTCATGGAATTGTGTTTACTGATGCTCTTAACATGAAAGGTGTAGCTGATTTTTATCCGAGTGGTGAATTAGAATTGAAAGCATTGCTTGCCGGAAACGATGTGCTGTTGTATTCTTCAAATGTTCCTGTTGCATGGACACGATTACATTATGCAATTCAGAATTGTGAAATTGACCAGGCGTTGATAGACAGCAAAGTCAGGAAAATTCTGATGTCGAAATACTGGGTGGGATTGAATGTGAAATCGGTGGTAGATACCGTGAATCTTTATCAGGATCTGAATACGCCGGAAGCAAATTTCCTGTGCAAAAAATTATTTGAAAATGCCATTACACTTGTACACAATGATGAAAAATTAATTCCTTTCGGAGATTTCGGAAATAGTAAAATTGCATCTATTGTTATCAATGATACTTTGAACAATCCATTCCAGGAAATGCTCAAAAATTATTGCAATCCCGATGTGTTCAGGATGTCGAAGGATATTCCGGCAAAACATTTCGACTCATTGGTTTCAGCATTATCAGCTTATGAATATGTGATTTTGAGTGTACACAACACTTCGACAAAAGCGACGTCAGGTTACGGAATTTCCGATCAAACAGGAGAGATGATTACGAGGCTGAAAGGAAAATTAAAGCTCATCACAGTGGTGTTTGGAAATGCATATACACTCACACGTATTCCGGGTTCTGAACTGCCGGGCACTCTTGTGCTTGCGTATGAAGATACATATTGGCCACTTTACTACACAGCTCAGGCGCTTTTCGGTGCCGCGCATTTCAATGGAAAAATTCCGGTTACTCCGGGAAATGGAATTGCACCCGGAACCGGAATCGCGATGAATGATAAATATTCCAGGTTGAGGTTTTCAAGTCCGTTGGAAGCAGGATTCCGCGATATCCGTTTCGATAAAGTGGATACACTAGCAATGAAAGCTATCAATGATAAAGCAATTCCCGGATGCCAGGTTTTGGTAGCATGGAAAGGAAATATAATTTATCAGAAATCATTTGGAAATTTTCTTTACAGCGATTCACTTGGAAAAGTTGAAAATACCGATCTGTATGATATTGCATCTGTCACCAAAATTGCAGCTACCGCACTTGCACTCATGAAACTGGAGGAGGAAGGTAAAATCGACATCCATAAAAAAGCTTCGAAGTACCTGCACGAACTTAAGAAAACAAATAAAAAGGATTTGGTGATTTCCGATATTCTTACACACCAGGCAGGATTGAAATCGTGGATTCCTTTTTATAAGGCAACACTTGAAAATGGTAAACCAGCCTACAACATTTACCATCCTGAAAAAGATGTGAATTATTCAGTGCATGTTTCCGATAGTTTGTACATGCTGAATTCATATCCGGAAAAAGTATGGGAGGAAATTGAAGCTTCCCCACTCGGTGAGAAAGGCAAGTACGAATACTCTGACCTGGGAATGCTGATCATGCAAAAGCTGGTGGAAGAAGTCACCGGACAACCTTTGGATCAATACCTCGAAAGGCAATTTTATGAACCACTCGGATTGCACAGGTTGTTATTTAATCCGGCAAATAAAATTCCGTTAACTGAAATTGTCCCGACAGAAATTGACACCGCATTTCGTCAAACCCTTGTACATGGTTATGTGCATGACCCGGCTGCGGCCATGTTAGGTGGAGTAGCGGGCAATGCAGGATTGTTCAGTGACGCGGGAAGTTTGGCTGTGATTATGCAGATGCTGATGAACCAGGGAGAATATGGAGGCAGAAGATATTTCAAACCGGAGACAATACAACAATTTACATCCAGGTTCCAAAAGCAGGGCAACAATCGTCGCGGACTCGTATTCGACAAACCGGAACCCGATAAAACCAAAAACGGACCTACTGCTCAGTCGGCATCACCTGCCACTTTTGGCCACACCGGCTTCACAGGCACCGCAGCCTGGGCTGATCCCACTAACGACCTGGTGTATATCTTCTTATCTAACAGGGTATATCCAACTTCTGCAAATAATAAGCTGGCTCAGGGGAATTACAGAACAGATATCATGCAGGCTGTATATGACGTAATCCGTAATCCTGCAGTTAAGTAACTTTTTACCAGGGAATTTGTTTCGTACATTTGAGGCCCATAAATCAACAGCATTATGAAAATCGGAATTGTATGTTATCCAACTTTTGGCGGAAGCGGTGTTATTGCTACTGAACTAGGAAAAGCGCTCGCTGAAAAAGGACATCTTATCCATTTTATCACATACAGTCAGCCCGTTAGACTTGATTTTTTTTCAGAAAACATTTCCTATCATGAAGTTTCTGTATCCAACTACCCGCTGTTTGAATACGCACCTTATGAAAGTGCACTGACCAGCAAACTAGTGGATGTGGTGAAATATGAAAAGCTCGATATTCTTCACGTGCATTATGCGATTCCTCACGCTTCAGTGGCCTGGCTTGCAAAACAAATTCTTGCTGCACAGGGAATTCACATTCCAATTGTAACTACGTTGCATGGTACTGATATTACTCTTGTCGGGAAGGATATGAGTTTCGAACCTGTGGTAACTTTTGCAATCAATCACTCTGACGGTGTAACTGCAGTTTCTGATAGTTTGAAAAAAGACACATATGCAAATTTTAAAGTAGAGAAGGAAATAGAAGTAATCTACAACTTCATCGACTTAAAACGTTTCTCCAAAAAAGCAAAGGATCACTTCCGTAAAGCAATTGCCCCTTTCGGAGAAAAGTTGATTGTGCACACTTCCAATTTCAGGAAGGTGAAGCGTATTGAAGATGTGGTGCTGGCGTTTGACCAGATTATAAAGAAAGTTCCATCTAAACTTTTGCTCATTGGTGATGGACCGGAAAGAATTAACATTGAGAAATTATGTCGCGACCTTGGTAATTGTGAGCATGTTCGCTTTTTAGGAAAGCAGGAAATGATTGAAGAAATTCTTTCCGTGTGTGATTTGTTTATGATGCCTTCGGAGTCTGAAAGTTTTGGATTGGCAGCGTTGGAAGCAATGGCTTGCCAGGTGCCGGTTATTTCATCGAATGCAGGTGGTATGCCCGAGTTGAACATTCATGGCGTTACAGGATATTTGAGTGAAGTAGGGGATGTAGACGATATGGCAAATCATGCAATCGATCTTTTATCGAACCCTGAAAAATTAAAAGAGTTCCGGAAAAATGCATTAGCCCAGGCTAAAAATTTCGACATCCATGTCATTATGCCGCAATATGAAAAATTCTATCAGCGAGTGATTGAAACAATGCATGCTTCATCCTCCGTAGCTTTAAAATAAGTGACGAGTAGCGAGTTACGAGTGACGAGTAAAAAGTGACAAGCGATGCTATGAGCGCGTGATCGAGTCGATGATGGCTTCGTCCTCCGTAAATAGATAGAAATAAGTACAAAGAATCCTTTTCATTTGGGAGATAGAGTGAAGTGTAAAGTGACAAGTGTAAAGTGTAAAGTGTGCCGCACTGAGCTAGTTGAAGAGTAATCCCCTGCCCACCATCTGTAATCATATCCCAGTGCTGCGACCCGATATCTGTAATCCCCTGCCTACCATCTGTAATCTTATCCCTTGCTGGAATTCAACGAATCTGCCATCCGCTGCTTGTTTAAAACTGCCAACTGCCAACTGCCACTTATTTTATCCACCTGCTTGCTTGGCTTTATATCCTGCGGTTATCAGCAATTCCAGAATTTTTACTCTGAAATCACCCTGAATTAAAATTTCACCTTCCTTAACAGTTCCGCCTACACCGCATTTCGATTTCAGCATTTTCCCCAGCGCTTCAAGATCGGAAATGGTTCCTGTAAATCCCGTAATTAACGTTACTTTTTTCCCTGCACGCTGTTTTTTATCGAGCAACACTTTTAATTGCTGCTGCTGAGGTGGCAAAGTTGTTGTATTATCAGAAACAGTAGATTCTAAATTTAAATTGGGATTTGTAGAGTAGACGAGGCCGTCTTTGTTTTTATTCTTATTCGACATGATGTGTTTTTGTTTTACTTGAAGTTTTGTCTGAAGTCTTTATGATAAATGATAAATGATAAATGATAAATGGGGTTTGGTGTAAATAAGATAATTTACTTTTCAATTTATTAATTTTCAATCATAAATCAAACATCAAGTTTGTTATTTCAAATTTCGAATCGAAGACACAATCTTCAGATTTATAAAAGTAATTATTTATCATCTATCATTTATCACTTATCATTCCTTTTATCATTTCAAAGGTACGATAAGCCGAAGACTGCTCTTCAAGGTTGAAACCATAAACTTCCTTGAAAACCCAGCAGGTTCTCCGTCTATGTGCAGCGGTATTTCGGTTTCACAATCGATCACAAAATTTTCTCCTTTTAACAATTTAGCATGCGAAGATCGGGCTGCTTTGTGGTTGAAGACTTCGTACATAAACATTGGTAATTTCCATGCACTCATTTTTCTTACCAAGGTAATGTCAACCATACCGTCATTAGTATTGGCATGTGGTGCAATTCGCGCGTTGTTTCCAAATTGTGAACCATTGGCAATTGCGGCAAGCATGATAGGTTGTGCAATTACACCTTCGTTTGTGGTAACACGGATTTCTTTTTCAGAATAATTCGCAAATTCTTTCACTACAAGTTTGATGTAGGTATTGAATCCCCGTTTCCCATCTTTACCAAACAAATGTGCCACATGTGCATCGAACCCTATTCCTGAAACGTTGAATGAAAGTTGTCCGTTAATGGAAACAGCATCGTGACTTACGACGTTATTTTTTTTAATTACTGCAATTGCTTCAGGCACATTCATTGAAATATTATGATGTCGCGCGAGTCCGTTTCCTGATCCGCATGGAATAATTCCCAGTACACATGCAGTACCATTGAGTGATCTTGCTATTTCATTCACTGTCCCATCTCCTCCAATTGCAACCACTGTGGTAGCATTATTTTTCACTGCTTCTGCAGCGAGCTCTGAAGCATGTCCGGAATATTTTGATTCAAGGAATACGGTTTCGTATGAGCTGTCAAATTGAGAACGCAGAAAAGTGGCTCCCGGTTTTTTTTTAGTACTTCCGGAAACGGGGTTCGATATGAAAACTATTTTGGAGTGTTTCATTTGGCACCTCCTGAAGGAACAAGTTCGTTACGGATGAGTGCATGGTAATATTGCTGGAGTTCCGATTGCAGCATTTTTACCAGTTTAGTCTGTTCCAAATCTTCCGGGGAAGCCACATTTTTCAGAAGAAAACTGTCGGTGCGGTACTTGTAGCAGCCTGCAACTTCCGACCCATCGAAGTGAATCAACAAATCGTTATTGATGACCTGGTAAACATCACCTGCAAAATTCGCAGCGAATGGTGTGAACGTAGTATCAAACATGCTGTTGCCGAAAGCTGTGAATGGCTCGTCGTAATGAAGGTAATCGAGAATGCCGGGAATGATATCGGTTTGTTGTGTCACCCGATCAGACCAGCCTTTAAGATCACTTCCCGGATGATAAAAAACAATAGGAACCCGGAACATCCCTGATTTTGTATTGTAGTAAATAGTCGAAGCAGGACCTGTATGATCTGCCGTAATTACGAACAATGTGTTTTTGTACCATTCTGTCTTCTTTGCCTTTTCGAAAAAACAACGCAACGCATAGTCGGCATAACCTATGCTTTCATGAATTGGAAGTTCACCTTTCGGGAATTTTCCCTGGTATTCTTTTGGCAGACTGTAAGGATGATGAGAAGAAAGTGAGAAGAAGGCATTCACGAAAGGCTGCTTCATTTCGGAGCATTTATCCACAAAGAAATAATAAAACGGCTCATCGAAAACACCCCAGTGGCCGTCGTAATTATTCAGCGGATATTCTTTACGACCGTAATATTTATCGAAACCTGTAAGCAATGTAAAGTTGTCGAAATTCATGGTACCGTTATTCCCACCGTGAAAAAATGCGGAGTTATAACCTTTGCTTTTGAGAATGCCCGCAATCGATTTTAATTTATTGCTGTTGTACGGGGAAGAAACATACGATGCCGACATGAGTGTAGGCATTGCAGCAACCACTGCAGGAATTCCATCAATGGATTTTTTAGCGTTGGCAAAAGCATTGTCGAAGGTCATTCCTTCATGCATCAGCGAATCGAGAAATGGAGTATAGCCTTTACCGTTATTAAGCGCGCCAATGTACTCCGAAGAAAAACTTTCAAGTACGAGAAGCACCACATTCAAATTCCGGAAAGGTGCAGACGATTTGTATTGGTGGTCCTTGTTAAAGTAAGTCAACGCCTCCTCCTGTGGCATGTAGATTTTTTCTTCAATAAGGGTTTTGCCATAAGTTTTGTACACCGTGAACGGAGTATTCAACACAAGTGGTACAAGCTGCGGAGTAGTGTATTGTGCTGCGGCCATTATTCCAAGCGGTTTGTACTGCACTCCTCCGCGTGAACCAACTACAGCGATACCAAGAATAAAAACTGCAAGCAGCCACACTTTAATTCGTTTTCCGGATGTTGCTGCAGGTGCAGCGAATTTAATTCTGTTGTACCAAAGGATTAACACGAATGAAAGTACAATGAAAATGACCAGCACATACCAAAAATCGGCTACCATTTTTGGAAGTGTATTTTTCATATCGTCGCCCATTCCGAACAATTGGAATAAATCGGCTGTTGTCCGCTTGCCCTGGTATTTAAAATATTCCAGGTCTACGCAATTGAGAAGTAATGCCGGAATGTTCGCAATAAAAAACAATGCCTTCAGCACAGATTGTGTAGAATTTCTGAAAAATCCATCCCACGGAACCAGATGAATAAAAATAAAAATGAAATTCACAGAGATAATTGCCGTAAGGTCGAAACGCAGTCCTGCAATGAATGCCATCAGCACATCGGCCATTGGGGCAGCCTTAAAAAAAGAATAGTTTGAAAAGTAAAATGCAAGTCTGCATAACTGGAACATAATAACCAGCACGAGGAGCCTCCTGGTTAAAAGAAACAATTGCAGTCTGTAATTTATCATAAGTTGGTTAAAATAAAAAAAAGGCTGAGTATAAGTCAGCCTTTTAAATTTTAATAAGTGTAAAATTACTTAGTATAAGTGGAAGTGCAAATTTCACTTGCACCACCATCATTCCATTCGTACACAATCTGGAAAGTAACAGGAGTAGTACTCATTACTGTAGATGAATTGTAAACAGTAGTCAGAAGCGCAGGTGCTCCAAGCGACTGAGGCGTAATTGCTGAAATCAGGTTGTTTGAAGCAAAATACTGGCAAACAATATTTACTGAAGTTCCAAATGCACCAAAATTATTGACGGTGAATTTACCATTGTCAGTATTTGAAGTGGTAACTATTGCATCAAAAATTGAAGGAGGTGTTGATTGGCAATCATCAACTGCATCAAGGTAAGTGCCAGCCAGGAAATCAGCTGAATTCACAACAGTAACAATTCTTTCTTCAGTAGCAGTATTTCCAGCTCCATCGGTAGCCGTGTAGGTAATAGTATAATCACCTTTCAGATCGTTATTAACTGTTCCAGTAATAGAAACTGTTACATCGCCGTCTTCTCCATCAATAGCGTTTGCTCCGGGTTCAGAGTATGCTTCCTGAAGGTCAATTTCCATAGTAGCATCGCCGTTCAGCGTTATAACAGGCGCGGTAGTATCTTCATCTTTGCTGCAACCTGTGAAAATCAGGGTCGTGACAGCCATCAACAGGGCTGGCAATAAAATTAGTCTTTTGTTCATGATGATCAGTATTTTTAGTTTTTAGTTTAAATATTTTGACCAAAAATAGTGATTTCTCATAAAAAGGTGGGGATTTATTAAATAAACCACCCTTGGAAAGTCGTATTCTTTTTCTATAAATTTGCAATTCAACATAAATTTGAACCTCAACTAACTATCAACAAAATGAAAAAATTAATTCCCTCTCTAATCGTTGCAGGTTTTATCGCTGCAACCTTTGTAGCATGTGGCCCAAGTGCAGAAGAAAAGGCTGCGGCTGAACAACATATGAAAGACTCAATTGCAGCAGTAGAGCAGGCCAGAGCCGATTCTATGATGGCAGTTCAGCAAAAAGCTATGGAAGATTCCCTGGCAATGGTTAAGGCTGTAGAGGATTCTATGGCAATGGCTAAGGCTACTGAAGATTCAATTGCTGCTGCTAAATCCAAGAAGTCTTCATCGAAACCAAAGCCTGCTCCGGCCCCTGATGCTCCAAAGGTTGGAAGCAAGAAGCCTGGTGCGAAATGATTTTCACCGAAAATTGTTAATAAATTTTGTGCATAATATCAGGTAATTCAATTTTCTAGGTATTTTTGCATCCATAAAATTTATCGGAACCATGAAAAAAATCTTAGGACTGGCTTTAATCGCCGGAATGTTCGCCTTCACCGCTTGCGGTCCAAGCGCTGAAGAAAAAGCTGCTATTGAAAAAGCTGCACAGGATTCAATCGCTGCAGTTGATGCTCAAAAAGCTGCTGAAGAAGCTGCAAGAGCTCAGGCTGAGCAGGATTCTATCGCTGCTGCTGCCGCTGCTGCTGTTGATACAACTGCTGCTGCTCCGGCAAAGTAAGGTCTGTACCAATAAAAAAACCCTCAGTCAATCGCTGAGGGTTTTTTTTTATGCTCTTTTTTCTGATTTTTTGACAATTTCGCCCGAAGCGCAGCTCCCACAGCCCGATTTGGACTTATCCGCAAAGAAAAACCGCCTGACAAGGTAAAATACGGCCCCTCCTAAAATTAAAACTGTTAATATTTCCTGCCACATGGGGATTTAGTCATTGGTCATTAGTCATTAGTCATTGGTCATTAGTCGGCAGTCGGCAGTCGGCAGTCGGCAGTCGGCAGTCGGCAGTCGGCAGTCGGCAGTCGGCAGTAAAAAATGGGACAACAAGGTACAAATTTTCGATGAATTCACTTTACACTTTACACTTTACACTTGTCACTTATTCATCCGTATCACAAAAGTACACCATAATTACCTTCCAAGCCGATGCTCTTTTATTAGTATTTTTGACCCGCTTTTAAGCTTCCCTTTATGATCTTCGATAGAAAATCCCTTACTGATTCCGACCTGATTCATTTTTATACACAGTTGTTGAAACCTCGTATGATAGAGGAGAAAATGCTGGTGCTCCTCAGGCAGGGTAAAATTGCGAAATGGTTTTCAGGGATCGGGCAGGAGGCTATTTCGGTGGGAACAGCACTGGCAATGCACCGTGATGAATACATCCTTCCAATGCACCGCAACCTGGGCGTTTTTACGGTCCGGAATATTCCTCTTCACCGCCTCTTCAGCCAGTTCCAGGGCAAACCGGGTGGATTTACAAACAGTCGTGACCGCTCATTTCACTTTGGAACCCGTGAATTCAATATTGTAGGTATGATTTCGCACCTCGGACCCCAGATGGGTGTTGCCGATGGAATTGCCCTTGGGAATGTACTTATGAACAATGGCCGCTCTACCGTAGTGTTTTCAGGCGATGGCGGATCGAGTGAAGGCGATTTTCATGAATCTATTAACGTAGCTGCAGTTTGGGATTTGCCGGTTATTTTTATTGTGGAAAACAACGGATACGGTCTTTCAACCCCTTCGCGGGAACAGTTCCGGTGTAAACAATTCATTGACAAGGCAATCGGCTATGGTATAGAAGGAGTGCAGGTGGATGGAAACAACCTGCTGGATGTATATCATGCGATCAATAAAATAAACGACGACATCCGTAAAAATCCCCGCCCTGTGCTTTTGGAGTGTCTCACTTTCAGGATGCGTGGTCATGAGGAGGCGTCGGGAACCAAATACGTTCCGCAGGAGTTATTCGATGAATGGGGTCGTAAAGATCCACTCAAAAATTTTGAGAGTTACCTGCTGGATGAGAGGGTTTTGAATGAGAATATCATCAAAATTACCCGTTCCGAAATCCGTAATGAAATTGAAAGTGAATTGGAAATCGCTTTCGCGGAAACTGAACCGGAACCGAATACCGAAAAAGAACTGAACGACCTTTTTGCACCGCATTTCCCAGCGCCAATTGCACCCGGTGAAAAGGCTACTGAAAAACGATTCCTCGATGCAATTACAGATGCGATGCGTGAATCGATGCAACGCCATAAAAACCTGGTGATTATGGGTCAGGATGTAGCTGAGTACGGAGGAGTTTTTAAAGCTACTCAGGGTTTTGTGGAAGAATTTGGCAAAGGCCGGGTGAGGAATACTCCTTTATGTGAATCTGCAATTGTCGGAACCGGTTTAGGATTGTCGATAAACGGACATAAATCGATCGTTGAAATGCAGTTCGCCGACTTCGTAACCTGTGGCTTCAATCAAATTGTTAACAATCTGGCTAAAACACATTACCGTTGGGGACAAAATGCCGATGTGGTGGTGCGCATGCCAACCGGAGCAGGAGTGGGCGCCGGTCCTTTTCATTCGCAGTCGAACGAAGCCTGGTTTTTTCATGTGCCCGGATTAAAAATCGTGTACCCTGCTTTTCCGGATGATGCGAAAGGTTTGCTGAACGCGGCTATCGAAGATCCGAATCCTGTGATGTATTTCGAACACAAAGCACTTTACAGAAGTGTGAGCGGAATGGTGCCCGATGATTATTACACCACTGAAATTGGCAAGGCGAAATTGGTGAAATCAGGAAATGATTTATCGATTATCACTTACGGTTTTGGTGTGCACTGGGCATTGGAAGCACTCGAACAATATCCATCTATTAGTGCTGACTTAATCGACCTGCGTTCACTCTTGCCGTGGGATCGCGATGCTGTAACTGCATCTGTGAAAAAAACAGGCAAAGTGATTATACTGCATGAAGATACTTTAACAGGAGGTGTAGGAGCGGAGATCGCCGCGGTAATAGCTACTGAATGTTTCCGTTATCTTGATGCTCCTGTGGTTCGGAGTGCGAGTCTCGATTCGCCTGTGCCAATGTCATCGAAACTGGAATGGAATTTTCTTCCTAAAGACCGGTTTTTAGCACAGCTCCGTGAGCTTGCTTCTTACTGATTTTTTCTGAAGCAATTCCCTTTGCGGGGATGTGATAATTCAAAAGCTCACTAACCTTGTTGAGTGCAGTCCTGTTTTCTGGAGTGTAAATAGCTTCTTTAAGGAAGAGTTTTTCTTTAGTGGTAAGATGCCACGATAGCGCAATTTTATCCTCCATCTGCGGAAGCTGAAACTGGACAAAATCAAACGGGCAACCTATCCATGATACCAGGTATTTCAGATAATCGTCGTGGAGGTAATCCTGCATGAGGATAAAATTTCCTGAAACATTTCGCACAGGCGAAGTGAGTTTGCTGAGTATGGTAGTAAGACTGGTATTCTGCGGTTTCGATTTTTTATTGGTATCGCGGATTTGTATAAATACCACACCACCTGTATTTGCCTGGATCCATTCTTTGAATTCAAATAAGAACCGCACTGCGTTCAGCACTCCGTAATTGTCACGAAGACCAGCATCCATCACTTCAATTGAAGGTTCAGTAGGCATTGAAGTAGCGGGCATGATATACGGGAAAGTGGCGTTCATGCGCAGGATACTCGAGAAGCGTGTGTTCAAAGGATCATGATCTTCGAAGAACCTGGTATATTCAATTCCATCAGGAATAGGTTCCAGTGTATTTCCCTCGAATGGTTGCTGCAGCATATAGGAAACACCAATAGGCGAAATCATCATCGTGCGTCCATCGTTCACAATACTCGGACTCATTATCATCATTGGTATTTCCGCCTTCAATTCCGGTTCGCGATAATAACCTAACGATTTATTCAGAACCTGTCCGAGATTTTCATTCAACTGTTTTTCGAAAGCATACCCGCGATCCTTGTAATAAGTATTTCCACGAGCCTTGAAACTTTGTGTGCTTAAGAACACGTCACTCACAGTAAAACTGAAAGCGGTGGTATTCAAAAGATCCTTTGCAATATTGTCGAGATGCCTTTCTGATTGTTTGCCTTTAAGGTCAAGAAGTCCTGCCTTATTTTCCATAAACAATCCACGATAATAAGCGGCACCGATTGCACCTCCCGAAGAGCCTGTGATCAGGCGTGTGTGATGCATGAGTTCACCGTCGAGTACGCTGTCGAGCGCCTGCATGGTTCTGAAAGTGAAAAGTGACGAACGCAATCCTCCACCACTGATGATAGTCACTACCAGTTTTGGTTTTTCAACACCCTTTTGCTGCCATTGTTGTTTCCATCGTTCAAGAATGGCGATGGTATTTTTTTTATCCTTTGCCACGATATCCTTGCTCACCGATTTCTCAAGCGACTCAAGTGAATATTCTTTTTTTGCAGGAAGGTAATCGAGTCCGATAGCTTTGCTACGCTGAGTGAAAAAATCGAATTGTGAAAAATAATTCAGTATCAGGAAACACACGATGATAGCAGTGCTTGCCCATGATTTCAACCAGAACTTCAATACACCTGAAAACATAATGAAAATTGTAAACAAGAGCAGTACACTTCCTGCAGCAGGAATCTGGAAGTAATCAAATTCCCTGAACAATCCGAGTGCAATAAAAACCACAAACACAATCAACTCCATCACTGCGGCATTGATGTGGTTTTGTTTGAAAACCGATTGCAGCATGTAATCCTTGTAGTGGTCGGTGCTTCTGACCAAACGAGTATTGAATGGAAACGACAGGTAAGTATGAACGCGCCATTCTTTATCGTTCGATGATTTTTTTCGTTGGTAACGTGATTTGGATCTGTCTTCTGCAGGACCTGCTACAACCAGGTGTGGATTATCAGCATGCTGAACTCCGAACAAAACGTAGATGTCCTGGTTAGTCAGTACAAAGTATCGAAGTGTAGCTCCTATCACAATGAATATCCCGCCAAGGAAACCCAATACATCCAATGCAATTTCGAGTGCGCTTTTTAACTGGCTGAAATACTGGAAATGGATAATTTCAATCACATACACCAGCACAAAAGCAGCCGGAATAATGGAATTGTTGTAGGTGTATTTCTCGAACGATCTTGATAAAGAAGCCAGGAACGGGAAACGGAAACTGTTCAGGATATAGCTTGAAATGTTGAAAGCCATGATGAACACCCCGACGGAAAGTCCTACAATGAAGAACGACACCAGGTTCACATGTCCTACATATTCAGGATCGAGGAAGAGGTAAGGGATGCCGAATCTTTTTGAAAACGATTGTGATACAAAGCCAAAGAGGAGGACCCAATACATGAGCAGCAGCTGATTTTTCTTCAGATGCATCACTACCAGCTGTATTGAAAACGAATAAATTAACCTCTCAGGGATGAACCTCATATCAATTTGTTGGGCAACCTTACTATTTTAATATACGAAAAAGTGCCGGAAAAGATACGTCCCGGATGACAAAATTTTCAACTTTGGCGTACGGACGCATTGAATGCGTCCTACCACAAAGATTAAATAGTTTTGTTTATCAATTCAAGCACATTTTGCTCTATAGCAATTGCCTTTTTTTCAAGTTCCGCACCCTTGGCCAGCATGTCGGCTGTATAGTCTTTGTCGTTGTAGGATGCAGCATTGATTCGCACGTTCAAATACGCTCCTGAAACGGCCACCCTGGCGCACAGAATTCCAACACCGGCATCGGTGATAGAATTAGGATTTCCTTTCTCAGCCATCGCCTTAATAATTTCCATAGAATCAAGCGATTTTTCCATCACTTTGAATGGCACTTCAATCGCATATTTGGTAGCATCCTGGATAGCTTGTTTGCGGATTGCAGTTTCACTTTCGTTTCCTTTAGGAAGCTGAAAAGCATTCATGATGGCGTTGAATGAGCGGGTGTCCTCATCCACTAATGAAACGAGTTCTTTTCGCAGTTGTTGCCCTTTATCAGCCCAATCTGAAAATTCCTCCCAACGATCTTCCCAGCCTTTTTTCACTGCGCTGAGGTTGGCCACCATAGTGCCCAATGAAATTCCAAGTGCACCTACGTAAGCCGAAATGGATCCTCCACCGGGAGCTGGTGATTCACTCGCTGTTTCTTCCGCAAAGCCGGTCAGCGACATTCCGATTAGTGGATTTGTGCCTTTGTCTTCGAGACAATATTCAATAATCCGTTGTTTCGGATCAAACGGACCAAGTTCATCAAGGCCCATTGATTTCACAGCGATATGAATCAGTTCAGTGTCGGAAACACCGGTAGATAATTGTTGTTTTTTAAGAAAATAACGACCTGCTTCCAGCATTGCGCTGAGCGGAACCAGTCCGACCAGTTCTGAGCCGGTTGCCCGGATGCCACGTTCTGCAGCGCTTTTAGCGGTCTCGTCAAAAACAAGATGCAGTGGAGTTTCCCGGAAACGGGTAATATTTATTGAAACCTGTGCGATATTATATTCATCGATAAACCAGCCAATCGCCTTCACGCCTTTGAATTTCCCTGGGATGCGAATTTCTTCTCCTTTTTCATCTTTAGCAACCGGTCCGCTGATCGGATTTCCAGTACGTTTCACACGACCTGCTTCACGTATGTCGAAGGCAATGGAGTTCGCCCGCTTTACGGATTTTGTGTTGAGGTTCACATTGTATGCAATCAGGAAATCACGGGCACCAATAACGGTTCCACCCGATTTAAGATTGAATTCATCCGGACCAAAATCAGGTTTCCAGGCTGGCTCTTTAATTTTTTTCGCAAAGCCTTCGTATTCTCCTGCGCGAATTACAGAAAGGTTGTTCCTGGAAGTATTAGGTTGTGCAGCTTCGTAGAGGTAAACCGGAATCGACAGTTCTTTTCCCACCTTCTCAGCCAGCTTCACCGACCATGCAGCAGTTTCCTCGAGGGAAATATTGGCAACCGGAATAAAAGGACACACATCGGTAGCGCCCATTCGGGGATGTTCGCCTTTGTGTCTCGACATATCGATCAGCTCGGCTGCTTTACGGATGCCTCTGAACGCGGCTTCCACCACGGCTTCAGGAGTTCCAACAAAAGTCACCACGGTACGGTTCGTCGCCTTACCTGGATCCACATTCAGCAGCTTCACACCTTCTACCGACTCAATAGCAGCGGTAATCTGGTTAACCACCGACAAATCATTCCCTTCACTAAAATTGGGAACACACTCAATTAGCTGTTTCATAATTGCGATTTTCGAAGTGCAAATATGGAAAAAAAAGAGTGACAAGTGACAAGTGAAAAGTGACAAGTGTTGCGCTTTCAGCAATTATCATTCTGCAATAAAGGCAACGAATTACAAATTTGTACGGATATACGGATTAATAATCCCAATTATCGCCGTGTAGGATTTAAGCACGATGAAGTCGGGCCGCACCGTGCAGGATTTAAGCACGACGAAGTCGGGCTGTAATCCTGCACTAAAAAATATGGGGATTTGCAATCCCCTTTCCGGAAAGTTACATCGAGTTCAATTCCCTGATCCCTCCGGATTCAATTTTCAAAATGATCCGCAGCAATAAAAAACTAAAAACAAGATTCAACAAGAATTAACAGATTAAAACCAGAAATTTCTAGTTCCAATCTTGCTGAATCTCGTTGAATCTTGTTTTGATTTTCTAACCCGATTGATGACGTCAATTCAAATGCAAAGAGGGTTATTTATAAAAATCAAATTTTTTCTCCACAAGAAAATCTCTCCGTATACTTCTGTACCGGTGCCTTCGTCTGAATGCCCTTTCACAAAATCATCAAATTCTCCCATTCTCCCATTCTCTCATTTCCCCATTCCCCCATTTCAATTAATTCAAATGATAACTCACCAACCTTCGTTCTTTGTAAGTTGTTTGCGTTGTAAAAAACAGTAAAGTTTCTGTTACCATTCCCACGTTCTTAGCATAACGTGTATTCATTACACGGTTAACTCCATAGTAAGCCATATTGCCAAACATTTGGTAGTTTTTCTTGAAATTGCTGGTTGTAAAATTTCCACCAGGTGTTGCAACAACAAGATTGTAATCAGCCATTTTTTCAGTAAGCCTGTATATTGTGTCGGGGCCACTGAACATATAATGATCATAAAACACAGTTCCAAAATCGAGTGAAGAAAATACAATTCTGCCACCAGGATCCACTGTGTAATGGAGCGAATCTCTTAAGTATACAAAATCAAATTGTGGACTTGCCGGTTGTGGACGATAAACTTTAAAATAAATCTTATTATTTATCAATGTGTCCTTTTCGACATAACAACTGTCATAAACAGAAGTAGGGTTTCCATTTCCCAAACTATCAACTTCATACTGCTGATAAATCCAGTAATTTCCAACTTTTAACTGGGAATAATTGTCGTAGACTATAGGAGTGGGCGTCGTGTTGTTGTCGTCGTCATCGTCTTTACAGGAACTAATTACCAGCGATGCGAACGAGATTGCCAAAAGAGGCAATGCAATTTTTTTGTAATTCATGATTTTAAGTGTAGATGTTTTTGGGAAAACGGAAACCTTTTGAAAATATTGTGGCGATGGAAATGATAGATGATAAATGATAAATAATTCATGTTTTATCAGGAAAAATTTGTTTTCAAATATTTATTTTTTGTGTTGGGCAATAATTTCTTTGCAGAGAGACCATTTTTCATTTGGAAAATATTGTCGATGCGAAAAAAAATTAACACGCCTGCCTGCCGTACTTTAGTCAAAATAACAATTGGAAATTGTAGTTTTTATCTACTATAAATCAATATTGCAAAAATACGGCAGGCAGGGAATGCACGGAGAACCACAGAGGACCACGCCTGCCTGCCGCACATTAAACAGAAAGTAAATTTGAAATTGTGACTTCCAAATTTCATGAAATAATAATGAAAAGATATGGCAGGCAGGGAGGGATTTTTGTGAAAATTAATATTAATATTAATATTTCATGATGAGGATATTGACGCTGCGGAAAAATTTACATGGAGTTGGTTCCTGAAATATCAGAACGAAAACCAAGAATTTAAACTAGAGTTTAATCAATCTTTGAGTGTAAATACCTGTGGAAATTCTGAAGTTTACAATATAAACTCCGCTTGGGAATTGATTCAGGTCCTTTTTTACAAATTTCAAATCACTCTGTATAGTTTCTTGAGGGATGACCGACACTAATTGTCCATATATATTATATATTTCTATTGTTACTTCTTTACCATTAAGGTTTTTGAGAGTCAGATTTACTTCATCGGTGAAAGGATTTGGATAAACTTCGAAATGATTATTAATATTTTGAAATTCATCTATTCCCGTAACATTTGCTAAATGAAATATCCAATAATCCTCAAGATTTACGGAGTGAAGTCCTGAAACATCATAATCATTCGATGTTGTAGATCCTGCAATTACAAAGTCTCCATTCGAATCCTGAATAATAGAATGACCTTGATCGTTCATGGATCCACCAAAACATTTCTGCCAAATTATGTTTCCAAAGTCATCAATTTTGAAAACCCAAATATCCCACAATCCATGGTTTCCGCTCACATTTCCGCTATTACTATAGGTGGAACCCACAATGACACTGCCACCACCGTTCACCGGGTAAATTGAATAACCTTCATCAATATCGTGACCTCCAAAGTTTTGTTCCCAAAGAATATTTGCTAAACTATCTATTCTGACAACCCATATATCTGTGTAATAACCATTAGAATTAAAATTTCCAGTAACATCGCCATCAACAGACCTTGAGTGACCTACAATAATAAAACCACCATCATTGGTCTGATAAAATGATCTTGGTGTATCTCGTTTTGATCCCCCTAAACATTTACTGTTTACTACATTACCGACACTGTCAATTTTTAATAACAAATATTCTTCATTTCCATGAGAAAATGTGATGTCTCCATCCTGGGAGTCTGCATCTGACAATATCATGTAACCGTTATCTGCTGTTTGCAAAATGTCAATTCCGAAATCGGACGATGAACCTCCATAAGTTTGTACCCACAAAAGATTTCCAATACTGTCGCATTTGACAACCATGACGTCAGCACCACCTGGAAGTGGTCCTGCGGTAGTCCCAATGACTATAAATCCGCCATCTGTTGTTGGCTGAAAAGAGTAAATACCTTCAAAATTACCCCCTCCATAGCACTGTTGCCAAAGGATATTTCCAATGCTGTCTGTCTTCAAAAACCACATATTGCTATTTGCCCCAGGACAGATGTTGGAATAACTTGATCCACCAACAATATATCCATTATCTTGAGTTTGTATAACTTTATATGCAAATTCAATGTTACCTCCACCCAGACTAACCTGCCATTGTAAATTACTTAAGCTATCTATCTTAATCAGCCAGGCATCTCTATTCCCAAAATTTTGTGTGACATCACCATCACTTGATTCAGATTCTCCGACAACTATGTAACCGCCATCTGTAGTATGTTGTATTGAAAATGGAATGTCGGATTGCGTTCCCCCTAAGCATTTTTGCCAGTCTATTACCACTTGGGCCTTGCTCCATGTAAATGGAATAAAGGTTATTGAAATGATTAGACAAAGTATCGAAATCCTTCTGTGATTTTTCATTTGAGATATATCAAAAGTGATTAGTTGATGTAAATGTAAACAAATTTCGTCGTGGAGGATTACAGCCTGACTACGTCATGCTTAGATCCCGCACAGCGGAAATAGCCACTCCACCACACCCTCCACCAATGACCAATGACTTATTCCAGGAAAGCGAATTTTATTTCACCGTTTTATAACAGCAATTTTCTTATAAAAACAATGACCATCCATTACAAACCTGATTGAATAAATTCCATTTGACAGATTTGGTGGCAGAATTATTTCTTGATTGCCGTAAATATTTATTTTATTATTCTGAATGATTTGTGAGCCTTTATCATCAAAAACAGACATCTCAAATTCTGAAATTGGCTGTTTAATATTTAGTGAAAATACACCGGATGAGGGGTTGGGAAAAATTTCGACAAACTCATCAAAAAAAGTGTTTTCAGGGATTCCTACACTGCTGATGCATTCATCTGTTATTGTGAATGTTTGAGGTAAAAGGTCTAATTGATAAGGAGATAATGAAACGCTGAGTGTACTGTCTGTGATTACAAATGAATTTATGGAAATATTTAAACTCCCTGATGTCATTGTAGTATTAAACCTGTTATACTGACATGTATTCAATTCACTATCAAATCTGATAGTTTTAACTGATTCAAAATGCATTCCAACAGCAGGTATATTGATCTCGCCGTTAACAGTGCCAATATAAAAGGATCCCTGTTTATTCAGAGATCTTAATAATGAATAAGTGTTTGCGGTCGGGATGTTTCCATAAGAATTGCTGTATTGGTAAAAAGCAATGGAACTCGCAATATTACCGTTTAAGTCTGTTTTTAACATCACAATATTTCCAGATGATCCATTACCATCATGAATTAAAGTCTTTAAGGTGTCTTCGGAAACATCCACAAATTGAGTTGGAATCTGGATATTAGTAGTACCGTAATTCCTTGCCCAAATTAATTGTCCGCTGGCATCAATTTTAAGAATGGTGGATTTGTAAGCAGTGGAATTAAGATTTGCTAAAACAAAAATGGAGCTATCGGAGGCAACCATCAAATCGATTCCCAATAAACTTAATCCATCAACAAAACTATTTGACCATTCCAGATTTCCATTAATGTCCATTTTTGTGAGGTAGCAATTGATGGAATCATTACTTAAAACTAAAAAGCCCTGATCAAAGTAATTGCATACATTATTAATGAGTTTTCCAGCCGTGCCTGTAAAATACTTACTCCACAAATAAACACCTGAAGAATCGGTACAAACTAATAATTGATTCCCATTTTGACTATTCTGAGGATAACCGATGCTTGTATTTCCGGCAAACAAAGACCTTTCAGAAGTGGAAGCACTATAATTTAGTTGATTATTTTTTTCACAATTTACAATCCTTGACCACATTAGATTGCCAGATAAATCAATCCTGTTGAGAATAGTGGATGAAATGCCGTAACGGTTGAAACTCATAACATTATTCAATCTGGTATATATCAGACTATCCTGAACTATTGTGAATCCAATTGAATTATTGTAAAAAGAATAAATGTTACTCAAAACATTGTTTAGTCTGTAAATCGAATCAGGAATTCCAACAACTGTATCATAGACTGACCAGGCGAATTTCTGACTCCATATCAAATTATTTAAACTATCTGTTTTAGAAATATAATATCCAGTATAATTATTCCAGCTACTTCCACCTTTATAAATATTGTTTGTCGGTTCAAATATTAACTGTCCCAAAGTATATCCTCTGGAACCCATTGAACCTGGAAGACAACCTGACATGCATTTAGTAAAAAGTTGCTGGGAGTTTGAGTCAGTCGTTAAAAAAAATAGCAAAAGGAATAATCCGAAAATTTTGTGTTTCATAAATTAAAGATATGAAGCAATACTGGAATCACCTAATTTTAGATATGTTGTTGATTTGGTGGGTCTCCCCATAGAGATGCTACCTTGTCGATGCGGAAAAAAAATAACCACGGAATGCACGGAGAACCACAGAGCACCACGGAGAAAACTCAATAAACATTAAGATTTATCTGTTCAAGAAAATTCTTGAATGGTGCAAATTCCCCCATTATCTAATCAGCACATCATCAAATTATCAAATCACCAAATCACCAAATCATCAAACCGCCTTCCCTGGAACAAACACCCTTCCCACCAAATTGCTTCCAAACGAATACGGAATTAATGCAATCGATGGTGATGGATTGGTGATGAAAAAGGAAGCAGCGTGACCTTGCGTGATCGAGCCCATTTTGCCGTTTAATCCCATTGCATAAGCGCTGTTGATGGTGGCGGCGTTGATGGTTTCTTCGGGAAGCATGTTCATGTGGATGCAGGAGAGCGAAAGTACGAATGGCATGTTTCCGGAAGGAGAGGAGCCGGGGTTGTAATCTGTAGCAAGCGCAACAGGCAGACCCGCATCAATCATTTTTCGCGCAGGAGCGTAATGGAGTTTCAGAAAAAATGCAGTGGAAGGTAAAAGCGTTGGCATTGTTTCGGAATTCAATAGCGCTTTTATTTCATCGTCACCAGTAAATTCTAAATGATCGACAGAAAGTGCATTGTGTTTTACTCCTGTTTGAATGCCACCTGAAAAATCAAGTTCGTTAGCATGTATTTTCGGACGTAAATTGTATTTCCACCCTGCTTCTAAAATCTGATCAGTTTCCTGAACTGTAAAAAATCCGCGATCACAGAATACATCGCAATAATCGGCAAGTCCTTCTTCGGCAATTGCCGGCAGCATTTTATTTATTATCAAATTCACATACTCATTCCTGTTATCCTTGTAAATAGCCGGAACCGCATGCGCTCCCAGAAAAGTCGCTTTGATTGGAATAGGAGCGATGGCTTTTAATTTTTTAATTACACGAAGCATTTTCAGTTCTGCTTCCAAACTTAATCCGTAACCGCTTTTAATTTCAACACCGCCCGTACCAAACAGCATCATTTCCTGCAACCTTGCCATGGCAGATTCCAGCAACACTTCTTCAGGTGTATCGGCAAGTCGTTTCGCTGAGTTCAGGATTCCGCCACCACGTTGTGCGATTTCTTCGTAAGTAAGTCCTTTGATACGATCCACAAATTCCTTTTCGCGCGGAGCTGCGTAAACAATATGCGTGTGTGAATCGCACCAGGAAGGAAATAGCATTCCTCCATTGGCATCCACAATTTTACCTTCCCCGGAAGGGTCATTTTTTTTCATGGACGCTTCGAAGTCGCTCATGCTTCCCCAGGAATGGAAAACACCGTTTTCACAATAGAGCCAGGCATCTTCAAGCACCGGCAACGTTGACATTTCAATTCCACTAACTTTTTCGAGACTTTTTTCGCGGACCTGCACAAGCAGACCGATGTTCTTAATTACCAGCTTCATTTCAGCGTTTCAATTTGTGCAAAAGTAGTAAAATAGCGCCTTCCCGGATGTTCATAAACTGTGGATGATTGTGAATAACAAAGCCCCCGTTTTTTGTCGCGTTTTCTACTTTTGTTCGATGGAATACATGGAACTCGATTGCAGGGTGACTCCCGGGGGTGAAAACACCGAAATTCTGATCGCCTACCTCGGCGCCATCGGTTATTCGATGTTTGAAGAAACGGAGTATGGGGTGAAGGCCTACATCGATAGGAATTTATTCAGTCAGCTGGAGCTGGATGGAATTCCGCCTTTGCTGGAAGAAGCTACAATAGAGTTTAAAGCTTCTGAACCAGAGCACAAAAACTGGAACGAAGAGTGGGAGAAGAACTTTCAACCAGTGATTATTGGAAAAGATATCTATGTCAGAGCCGAATACCACACTCCTGACCCGACAGCACGATTCGAACTGATAATTCATCCACGAATGGCTTTTGGAACCGGTCACCACGCGACGACCAGCCTGGTGATGGAACATATGCTTTCAATTGATTTCAAAGGTAAAAGGGTGCTGGATATGGGATGCGGAACCGGAATCCTGGCTATCCTTGCTGAAAAAATGGGCGCATCTGAAATTCTGGCTATTGATAATGATGTAAACGCAGTGGAAAATACTGTGGTGAATTGTGATATCAACAATGCAACGCAAGTCATTGCCAAACATGGCGATGCAACCACTCCGGGTGATGAAGTTTTTGACATTATTTTAGCCAATATCAACCGCAATATTATTCTCGAAGACCTGCCTTTGTACACAAAAAACCTGGCTGCTGGCGGAACTCTTATCACTTCCGGTTATTACCTCGAGGATTTGCCCATGATTCGGGAAAAAGCAAAATCGAATAATCTTTCTTACACCTCTCATTCCAGCCTGGACAATTGGTGCAGGGCAACTTTCGTTAAGGAAACATCCAACTAATTAAAACGATCTTATTCTGAATATGAATTTATTTCCATTTACCTTCTCTGATAAAAATTTGAAACAAAATTCACTCAAATCAAAACTGCTGCTGCCTCCTTTTTCACTGCCGCTGCCGCTTTTTTTGCTGCCACTTTTTTTCCTGCCGCTGTTTCTTCTTCCAAATTTCACACAGGCTCAAGCGCAAAAAGCTTTCTCTCACGACAAAGCACTCTTTTTAACCGAAATGCAAACATTTCTTGCAGCGACAAATAAAAAAGATGCGGAAAAACTGATAGAGCGATTTACCATTCCCTGGAATGCCGGTGAATTTACAGCCGATCAACAGGAACGCATTTACAACATTGCCGATGCCATGCTCAAAAAGCGGTTGAAAGCATTTCCTGATTTCAGCAATTACCTGAATGCTTTGATTGGATTTTCGGAAAGTAGTCAGACCGCCCAGAGTTTTGAAAACTGGCATGCAGGAATTGATAAAGTGCTGAAAGGTTCGACGCGGAATTTTTCCAGTTACCTGGATGTGTGCTACGATTTATTTGCTACCAACACGTTGTATTCATCTACATCTACTTTGTGGCGATCATCAGGTAACAATTATACTTTCGAATTTGATTCATTGCCACGGATTGTTTTCACAACCATGGATCTTACTTGCACTTCAAAGGGTGATAGTTCAGTGATTCACGGAACGCAGGGTGTGTATTATCCGAACCTGAAAAAGTTTTATGGTAAAGGTGGAACAGTATACTGGGATCGTGCAGGGCTTCCACAAAGGGAAGTGTATGCGGAGTTGAAAAAATATGTAATTGATGTGAGCGGTTCTGATTTTGAAGCCGACTCAGTTTCATTTTACAACAAGCAGGTTTTTAGTCAGCCATTAACCGGCAGATTGATTGATAAACTGTTGGTGATCCAGGGACCTGAAGATGCAACCTACCCGCGTTTTCGTTCTTACAACACGAACCTTGAAATTAAAGAACTTGTAAAAGACGCAAGTTACAAGGGAGGTTTTTCGATGCACGGTGGGAAAATGATTGGATCTGGTGGGAAGGAACGAGCTGCGACGCTTACATTCAACCGAAGCGGTAAACCATTCCTGGTTGCCGCTGCTCAGAGTTTTGTAATGCGTCCGGATAGAATTGTTTCTGATAATGTGGCAGTGACTTTTTATCTCGATAAAGATTCCATTTATCATCCATCGGTGCAGTTTAAATACATCAGTGCAAGTAAGGAGCTTACACTGATACGCCCTTCCGGGAAAAGTAACGGAACTCCATACTATAATTCCTATCACGATGTGGATATGTATTTTGATGCCATGACGTGGAAGCTCGATGATCCTCTGATCGATTTGAAAATGGTAAGTGGAGAAGGAGAAGTGAAACTTTGGTTTGAATCGGCGAATTTTTTCCGGTCGGAAAAGTATCAGCGACTGCAGGGTATTGCTGATGAGAACCCGTTGTATAAGATTAAATTATATGGTGAAAAATACCAGACACGTGATATCAGTGTGCCGGAGTATGCCGCGTACCTGAGAATGAGTGAATCGCAAGTGCGCGGACTTTTTCTTGCGCTAAACAGCGATGGGTTTTTGTCATATGACGAAGCTACCGATCATGCGGTGATCAAAGACCGTTTGTATTATTATCTCAGCGCAAGCGTAGGAAAAACTGATTATGATATCATCGAATTTCAATCGCAAATCAGCGGAAAACCAAATGCAACTATAAACCTGTTGAACTACGATATCAACATGCGGGGTGTGGCAAGAGTAAGTTTGAGTGATACGCAAAATGTATATTGTGTGCCTTTTGATCAGGAGCTTACTTTGAAGAAAAACAGGGACTTTACATTCAATGGCAGAGTGCATGCAGGCCGATACGATTTTGCCGGAAAAGAATTCGCATTCAACTATGGTGATTTTAATATTCATCTGAAAGATATTGATTCACTGAGCTTGAAGATTCCTTCTGATTCAGTGATGCCCGATGGAAGAATTAAAATGCTTCCTGTGAAAAGTGTGATCCAGGATGTGACAGGTTATCTGCAAATCGACAGGACCGACAATAAATCATCTTACCAAAAAAGCCCTGAATACCCCAAATTTACCAGCGACAATTACAGTTTTGTCTACTACGATTATCCATTTATATTCAACAGTATTTATGACCGCACCAAGTTTTACTTTAAGTTAAATCCGTTTACGATTGACAGTCTTGATAATTTCAAACCCGAAGGATTGGGATTCGAAGGTGCACTCACATCCGCGGGAATTTTTCCTGACATCCCTGAGAAGCTCGTGTTGCAAAGGGATTATTCACTCGGTTTCAAACGCGTGCTGGATGATGCCGGTCTTCCCGCATATGCAGGTAAAGGAACTTATTATGAAAAACTTGAACTGAGTAACAACGGATTGAGAGGTGCTGGTAAAATCAATTACCTGAATGCAACTGCGGTTTCAAAGGACATTGTTTTCTTTCCCGATTCGGCTAATGCCGATGTGGACGACTTCAGCATGGTCCGCAAATTTATAGGAGCAATTGAATATCCTTCCGGAAAGGCACTGGACGTGTATATGAACTGGCGACCGAAAGAAGACAAAATGTATGTGTTCAAGAAACTGAACAATTTCGATATGTATGATGGGAAGCTTGTGCATAATGGAAATCTTGTGCTTACTAAATTCGGTCTGACCGGTGATGGTGTTGCATCCTTCGATCAGGCCAGGGTTGCATCGAACCTGATCAAATTCAAAGGAATCGCATTTGTTTCCGATACCTCTGATTTCAGTCTGCAGTCGATGGATACGTTGCTTCCCGCACTTACCACCACCAACATGCGATCGTTCATTGATCTTGAAAAAAGATATGGTGAGTTTTCATCTAACGGGGTAGGGTCATATGTAACTTTCCCGCTTAACCAGTATATCAGTTACATTGAAAAGTTTAAGTGGCTGATGGACGACAAGAATGTGGCGTTTAACATGATGGGTAATAACAAGCAGACTACCGCGATGAACATTGCAGGATCGGAGTTTGTTTCGATTAATCCGGCTCAGGATTCACTGCGATGGTTTACGCCCGATGCCTCGTACAGTCTGACCGATTACCTGATCAAGGCGAACCAGGTCAAGGAAATAAATGTGGCGGATGCATCGATTATTCCCGGCGACGGAAAAGTGGTGATTGAAAAGAGTGCGTATATGCGTCCGCTGTTAGAAGCGAAAGTGGTTGCGAATACTTCAACCAGGTATCATACTATGACAAATGCAACTATCAATATTACCGGCAGGAAAAGTTATTCGGGTTCGGGTGATTATGAATATGTGGATCAGTTGAAAGTGAAACACCTTCTCAGGATGACACAGATTGGTGTGGATACATCTTACCAAACATATGCACGCGGTGAAATTGCAGACTCATTGATATTCATGTTGAGTCCGAACATTCAGTATAAAGGTGGGATGTCGATTCTTGCTTCACGACAAAGTCCGTTCTTCAAAGGGTTTGCAAGAGCCAATCACAATTGTGAAGCAATCAAGCAAAATTGGTTCAGCTTCGCGGCTGAGATTGATCCGAAAGGTGTGAATGTTCCTGTGAGTGATCCGGTGAATGATGCAGCAGAGAGATTGTATTCCGCAATCTGGTTTGCACGTGATTCGACTTCCACATACGGTACGTTTATTTCGCAACGCAGAGGAACAGCGGATCAGGAAATTATTTCTGCAGAAGGATTGTTATCCTATGATGCATCATCCAGGGAATTCAGAATCCTTCCTGCACCTGAAGAAGTAGCGGAAAATGCAGAAAAACAAAGAGAGAAAGACAAAAAGGAGAGACCATTCAATTATGGCAATTCCTTCGCAATGAACGACGAAAGTTGCAATTTCAGGGGAGAGGGAAATATTAACCTTGGTGCAAACTTCGGTCAGTTCAAATTAAGAACTGTCGGAGTTGCAAAACTGGAGCCTGCTGCTGATTCGCTTTATTTCGATGGAATGATTGACATGGATTTCATGTTTAATGATGACGCATTGAAAGCAATAGCGCAAATGATTTTATCTTATCCTACATTGCCTCCGGTGAATGACAACAGGCCGGTATTCCAGAATGGAGTTGTGAATTTTCTTGGTAAGGAACAGGGCGACAAATATCTTTCTGAAATCAGTTTGTATGGTAATCCGAAGAAAGTTCCAACTGAGTTTTCGCATTCTATATTTCTGTCTGATGTGAAATTTTATTGGGATAAGGAAAGTCTGAGTTACAAATCATTCGGAAGTATCGGTGTGGGTTATGTAGGAAAAGAACCTGTTGGACGAATGGTGAGAGGCTATGTTGAAATTGCGAGAAAGCGTTCAGGTGATGTGTTTAACTTCTACCTGGAGCTTGATGGAAATACTTATTTCTTCTTCAACTATCAGCGTGGTGTGATGCAGGCCATTTCATCGGATATTAAATTCAATGACATGATCAACAACATGAAGCCCGACAAACGCGTAGCTGATGAAAAAGACGGCAAAGCACCATATCAATATCTGCTTTCAACTGAACGGAAGAAAAATGAGTTTGTGAAACGCGTTGAAGGTCGGGAATAGTCGGCAGTCGGCAGTAGGCAGTAGGCAGTAGGCAGTAGGCAGTAGGCAGTAGGCAGTAGGCAGTAGATGAAAATAGGGCATACAAGGTAATCAAATTGATGAAGAGTTGTTTTTCCAAAACTCAATATTTATTCAACAACCACTGCCGACTGCCAACTGGCAACTGCCGACTAAACCGCATTTCCCATTTGAAAACAAATTTTCATATTTAAACAGTAACCACTCTCAACTGCCTACTGGCAACTGCCGACTAAACCGCATTTCCCATTTGGAAACAAATTTTCATATTTCATCATCAACCACTGCCAACTGCCGACCGGCAACTGCCGACTAAACCGTGAATTCCATTTGGAAACAAATTTTCATATTTAATCAGTAACCACTGCCGACTGCCTACTGGCAACTGCCGACTAAACCGCATTTCCCATTTGGAAACAAATTTTCATATTTCATCAGCAACCACTGCCGACTGCCTACTGGCAACTGCCGACTAAACCGTGAATTCCATTTGGAAACAAATTTTCATATTTAAACAGTAACCACTGCCTACTGCCTACTGGCAACTGCCGACTAAACTCCGATCGTTGACTAACTTCCAAATTCCTATATTTGAGCCAAATCCCACTTACCACCACTTGCTGACCGCTGAAAACATACTTGCCCTTGGAGGTGCATATATAATAGGTTCAATCCCGACCGCGGTGTGGATAGGGAAAGCGTTTTATGGCATTGATGTAAGAGAATATGGGAGTGGTAATGCGGGTGCTACCAATACTTTCAGGGTGCTTGGTAAAAAGGCAGGGATTCCGGTGTTGCTCCTGGATATTTTCAAAGGCTATCTTGCCTTGCAACTGGTGCTCCTTGCGGGAAATTATTTGCCTGGAACCCAGCAGTATATCACATTTAAACTGGCATTGGGAATAGCGGCTTTATTGGGTCACATTTTCCCAATTTTTGCAGGTTTCCGTGGCGGGAAGGGTGTGGCAACGTTGTTAGGTATACTTATAGGTGTACAGCCTGAAGCCGCATTGATTTGTTCGGTCATCTTCATCATTATTTTGCTGATTACCCAGTATGTATCGTTAAGTTCCATGTCAGCCGCCGTTGCGTATCCATTCATTATAATGCTGGTGCTTCACGAAACAATTCCGACCGTCAACATTTTTGCGATGGCTGTGGCAATTCTGGTGCTTATTACTCACCAGAAAAATATTGAAAGACTTTTACGCGGCTCTGAATCCAAAGTCGCTTTTTTGAGGAAAAGGGCAAAGTAGCTGAAACCCCCGTCTTTATTGATGTAACCTCCGTGTTTGTTCGCCGTATAAACGTGCTGAAAAACACTTAATTAACCATGAGGTATTCAATAAAGTATTTGGTCGTGGCATTGATTGCAGTCTGTACTTTGATTCCTGAATTTTCCCGGGCCCAAAGCAAAGTAGTTACCGAAGCCGATAAGATCAAGCAAGCTCAGAAGGCGTTTGATAATAAGGAGTATGCGAAAGCATTGCCTCTTTATTCGCAAATAGTCAGCAACCAGCCGGAGAACGCATTATTCAATTACTGTCTCGGGGTTTGTTTGCTGAAAGTTGATGGCGACAAAGCAGATGCTGTCAGGTTTTTTACCATAGCAACCAAATCAACGGATGTTCCGATGAACTGCTGGTTGTATTTTGGAATGGCCTTGCACCAGGCATATCGTTTCGATGAAGCCATTGTTGCTTTGCAAAATTTCAGGAAGAACGCCGGGAAACAGGAATGGAAAGATTCAGGTGGCGAGCAATTGTTAATGATGTGTCAGAATTCCATCAATCTTAGCAACGACCTTTCACTTTCCCGACATAGCATATTAAAAGAGCAGGAAACTAATTGTATTGATTTTGTTGCGAACTATAAAAATATTATTTCAGTAGGGAAGTTTTTGAAATTGCCTAAGGAATATGAGAACAAGGCGACGAAAGATAATCCCGGATGCGCTATGTTGTTTTTGAGTGCAAGAGGTGATATTATGGTTTATGCCGGACCAGGTACAACAGGTGAAACAGGACTTGACATTTATAAAGTAAATAAAGATGTGCGTGGATTATGGATGTTTCCGGAACCATTGAGTGCTGTTATTAACACTCCGGGTGATGAAGCTTATCCTGTATTGGCGAATAATGGCAACACTTTATATTTTAGTTCAAACGGAAATAAAAGTACTGGTGGATACGATGTATTCAGAAGTGATTTTAACAGAACTGATGGTACATGGTCGGAGCCGGTTCCAATGGGCACACCTGTAAACTCACCGGGGGATGATTTTTATTATGTTCCGATGAGTGAAACAAAGACCGCTTACTTTTCTTCAGAGCGTGAATCGCCATCCGGAAAATGTAAAGTTTATACTGCTTCAATTCTTGATGAAGACAGAGCATTTGTAGCAATCAATGGTACATTTGTTTGTCCGGCCGGACTTGAATTATCAGATGCAAAAGTTAACATTCTGAATTCAGGTGACCGTTCACTGCTTGCGCAATTCAGGACTTCCACACAAAACGGAACTTTTTTACTGAAACTTCCACTTCCTGCAAAATTGATTTACCAGGTTAAGCTTCCGGGATTCAATGAACTTGAATCGGAAGTAATTTTAACTGATGCAGGACAGGTAAAAATGCTCCAGGAAATCTTAGTACAACGTGATCCAAAAGGTAAGGAAACTTTGCTGATCACCACCAAAGTACCTGAAGCGATGCCTGAAATGGTTGCACGTAAAGCTACAATTTCAACTGATGGACCCCAGATGGTTGCTCAGTACAAATCGGTCGATCCTGCTTCCCAAACTATGGCACAGCGTGATCCTGTAATGGCTGATAGAAATGCTGTTGCTACCACCCAAACTGCTCCGACAGTTGCTGCTAAGAAAACTCCTCCGGCAACAGTAGAAACAACTCCTGTGGCGAAGGTGAATACCGGATCAAAGCCGGAGTCAACATCTGCGAAAGCACAAACAGAAACACCTGCAACTGCTGATAAGAAAACTTCAGAAACAAATACTGAAACAACAACCGCATCTATTTCTGCGAATACAAAAACAACAACTCCTGCTATTGCAGAAAAGAAAAATACTACAACTAACACAGAGGCTCCGCCGGTTGCTGTTGTAAATACTGAAACAAAAACAGCAACTACATCTGCGAAAGCAAAAACAGAGACGCAGGTAAGTGCAGTTCACAAAGCAACTTCAACAACCACTGCAGCTCCTTTAGTTGCTGTTGTAAATACTGAAGCAATGCCGGAGACCACATCTGCGAAAGCTGCAACTCCTGCAAATTCAGACAACAAAACTGCTTCCACAACTACTGATGCACCTTTAGTTTCAGTTATAAATACAGAAGCAAAGCCTGAAACTACTGCTGCGAAAGCAAAAACTGCGACACCTGCAAATTCAGATAACAAAACTGCTTCAACAACGACTGATGCACCTTTAGTTTCTGTATCGAATACTGAAGCAATGCCTGAAACTACTTCTGCGAAAGCAAAGACTGCGACACCTGCAAATTCAGATAACAAAACTGCTTCAACAACTACTGATGCACCTTTAGTTTCTGTAGTGAATACTGAAGCCATGCCTGAAACTTCATCTGCGAAAGCAAAGACTTCGACACCTGCTAATTCAGATAACAAAACTGCTTCAACAACTACAGCTGCTCCTTTGGTTTCGGTTGAGAGTACTGATGCAATGCCGGAGACTACATCTGCGAAAGCAAAAGGCAAAAAGCCGGTAAATTCAAACAGCAAAACAACTGAAATGACTACAGATGATTTTTTAGCGTCTGAAGAAAATACAGAAGAAAAACCGGAAACAACTTCTTTAAAAACAGAAACACCGGCAATTACTGATAACAAAGCAACGGCAACTGACTTTCCATTAATTTCAGTCGTTAATACAGAAGCGATGCAGGAAACTGCATTGGCGAAAGCGAAAGCATCAACTCCTGCTGTTGCAGAAAATAAATCTGCTGCAACAACAACAAATACCCAATTAGTTTCTGTGGTAAATACTGAAGCAATGCCGGAAACTACATCTGCGAAAGTAAAAACTGAGACTTCTGTAAATTCAGAAAACAAATCTTCATCAACAACTACTGCTCCATTAGTTTCTGTTGTAAATACTGAAGCAAAACCTGAAACAACATCTGCGAAGGCAAATGAAGCGATGCCGGTAATTTCAAATAATAAAACTGCTGCTTCAACTTCAGAAACTCCTTCAGCAACAGTTGTAAATTCTGAAACTAAAGCTGAAACAACATCTGCGAAAGCCAATGAAGCGATGCCGGTAATTTCAAATAACAAAACTGCTACTTCAACTACAGAAACTCCTTCAGCAACAGTTGTAAATACTGACACTAAAGCAGTAACAACATCTGCGAAATCCAATGAAGCAATGCCGGTTATTTCAAATAACAAAACTACTGCATCAACAACAGAAGCTCCTTTAACAACAGTTGTAAATACTGAATCAAAACCGGAAACGACTTCTGCGAAAGCAAAAGTGGATACTCCTGTTACTACTTCCAGTGATGCAACAACTGCAAGCGACGAAGCAACTGAAGGAAAGCGTAAATCGAAAAAATCAAAACAAGAGGAACCAATGCCGGTAATGGTGCAGGCTCCGGTTGAGACTGTAGCGACTACCCAGGAAAGACCAGAATTGAAAAATGTGATTTTCAAAGTGCAATTAGGCGCTTTCAAAAATCGTACTGAAGCTGAGTTGAAGAAAAAATTTGAAACAACAGGAATCACAAACCTGGAATATATCAGGAACAGCGAAGGTTTGCTGGTAGTGGTAATGGGTCATGAAGGTGATTACGCAAGTGCGACCAAATTAAAAGAAACAGTAATCGAAAAAGGTCTTAAAGATGCATTCGTAGTAGTGTATTCCGGAGAAGATCGCCTGCCTGTGAGTATGGTGGTGTTTGATGAGGAATGATATTGCACAACAATAATATTAGAATGAAAACCCTGGTCGTAAGGCCGGGGTTTTTTTGTTTCTGATTGCAATTTGAAATTTATCTGAATAGCTACACAACACGAAACACATTTTCTCATTTCCACATTCTCCTATTCTCCCATTCTCTCATTTTCTCATTCCCTCATTTTCTAATTCTCCCATTCTCCCATTCCCCCATTCTCTCATATTCTCATTCTCTCATTCTCCCATTTTCCCATTCTCTCATTCCCTCATTTTCTAATTTTCCCATTCTCTCATTCCCCCATTTCATTTTGTTTTCAAACTTATTTTAATTATATTTGTTCTTCCACATGAATCAAAACCCGACTCATGAAAAACAATCGTACTCAGGAAGACTTTAGTCTGGTCGTTGATCCGGAGGTTTTACCAGATCATCACCTTGTTATTTACAACGATGATGTGAATACTTTTGATTTTGTGATTAATTCACTGATTGCTGTTTGTAAACACGACAGGATTCAGGCCGAGCAATGTACTTTTATTATTCATTACAGCGGAAAATGTTCGGTGAAGGACGGCGATTTTAAAGGTTTGCGCCCATTTTGTGAAGCACTGCTCGACAGGGGCTTGACAGCAAGTATTGAATAGTTTTACTGTATCTTTACTTTTTTATCGACTCAAATTATCACTGCTTTATGGTTTTAATCATTGGTTTCCTTGTAATTGGAATTATCCTTCTAGTGCTCGAAATCCTGGTGCTGCCGGGCATGATTGCGGGTATAATAGGAGGGGTGTTTTTGCTGTTGGGAATTTTGTGGATGTATTCGTCGGAGGGCACCACGGCAGGACATATTACCCTCACCGCTACACTGTTCACCACGGTTTTCGCCATTTATTTTTCTTTGAAAAACAAATCCTGGCTGCGTTATGGTTTGAAAGATACGATTGACGGCCGCGTGAATGATGTTGGAGCGCTTGAAATTCAGGAAGGTGCTGAAGGCAGGACCATTTCGGCACTTCGTCCGTCGGGTACAATTGAAATCGGCGACCGCAGACTGGAAGGCCAGAGCAGCGGCGAATTGATCGACGCTGGCTCTAAAGTGATTGTTACGAAAGTGCTGCCGAATAAAGTAATCGTGAAAATCAAAACGACTGAGTTGTGATTTGATGTTCTCTATGTAATTTTAACTTACATTTACCCGTGAAAAGGTCAACGGTCATCGGTCACCGGTCAACGGTAGCTTTGTTGAAAGCTGATGTGACTACTGAACAACAACATTGAATCGAAGAAAAAAACAATAACACACCCCCAAATCATTTATCACTTATCATTTATCACTCCTATGACGTTCCCCTTCCTCATTCTAGTCATTATCGCATCGATAATAGTTTTTTTCCTCTTCCTGTATTTCGTGCCGGTCAATTTATGGATTACCGCCATATTTTCAGGAGTGAAGGTCAGCATCCTCGACCTGGTGTTGATGCGTTTGCGTAAGGTGCCACCGAGTGTGGTGGTGAATGCGCTCATCAACGGAACAAAGGCGGGATTGAATCTCACATCCAACGATATCGAGACCCATTATCTTGCCGGAGGAAATGTGAACAATGTGATCAAGGCTCTTATTTCTGCCGACAAGGCGAATATTCCGCTTACTTTCAAAACTGCAACTGCAATCGATCTTGCCGGTCGTGATGTGTTTGATGCGGTACAACTTTCGGTAAACCCTCGTGTAATTGATACTCCTGCCGTTTCTGCAATGGCGAAAAATGGTATTCAACTTTTGGTGAAAGCACGCGTAACTGTCCGCGCTAACATTAACCAGTTGGTTGGTGGTGCCGGTGAAGAAACAATTCTCGCAAGGGTAGGGGAAGGTATTGTGACCAATATCGGATCTGCACACGATCATAAATCTGTTCTGGAAAATCCCGATCAGATTTCAAAAACCGTGTTGAACAAAGGTCTCGATGCAGGAACCGCTTTTGAAATCCTTTCCATCGACATCGCCGACATTGACGTAGGTGAAAATATTGGTGCGAAACTGCAGACCGAACAAGCCAGCGCCGATTTGAAAGTCGCCCAGGCTAAGGCCGAAGAACGCCGCGCACTTGCTGTTGCCCTTGAACAGGAAATGAAAGCGAAGGCACAGGAAGCCCGCGCGAAGGTTATCGAAGCCGAAGCACAGGTCCCACAGGCAATGGCCGAAGCTTTCCGCAATGGAAATTTGGGCATCATGGATTATTACAAAATGAAAAACATCCAGGCTGACACCGACATGCGTGATTCAATCGCCAAACCCGACAAAGGCAAAAAACCGGAATAAGTCATTGTCGATGCGGAAGGTCATTGAAAAGTCAGGGGAATGGTCAGGGAAAAGTCATTGCCTTTGAATAACAACAAGGGCCTTAATGATTTTCGCAATGTGCAGTAAGGACGGCATGCCTGCCGTCCATGCACTGAAACGAAGCCGCCATTTCCACTTTTCCCAATAAAATCTTTCCCCGTAGAGACGGCATGCCTGCCGTCTCGGAAATGACAACGCGAACGCCGATTGTGCTCATTGTCGCTTCGACGAGCTCAGCGACCGGTAATTCTAACATGATGTTTGTTGTTTTCAACACCGCTCCCTGAGCTCGTCGAAGGGAGAATGGTGTCATCGGTCACCAGTCACCGGTCCACGGTTTTTGAATTTGTTAAAGGAATCCAATCATTTTCCTATCGAAAATCTTTCCCCGTAGAGACGGCATGCCTGCGAAAACCGGTCATCGGTCAACAGTCACCGGTCAGCGGTATGTTAATTTGCTGAAGGAAGATAATCATTTTCCGATCAAAAATCTCCCCGTAGAGACGGCATGCCTGCCGTCCCTATAATGTGCACCCTTAAAAAAATTCGTAATTCGTGGATTCGATGTGGTGAAGCAATAAATTCGTAATTCGTAGATTCGATGTGCTCCTTCAAAGAATTCGTAATTCGTACTCCCCTTGCACTTGGATTATACCCTTTTTTCAAAGGACTTTTTGAATCCCCAACCTCTTCCATCAAACTAATTCTACATCAGAATTATTTCCTACTTTTATCGCCTTAAATCCAACCTGTTTTACTCCGGAAAATTGAATAATTACCCTCACTTAAAAATCCGGAGATCCCCTTATTTTACTCACCCATAACCTTTAACAATGAAAAAAATTCTCATTTCGTTTCTAGTACTTTTTGCATTCGTGCAATTAACAGTAACAGCCCGCGACATTTCCGGTGTGGAAGCCGGCAAAATTGTGCCCGGCGCCGACAAAGTCAGGCTTTCTGAAAAATCATCGATTCCCGAGTTCGTTCGTTTCCGACAAGGTGAAGAAATTCCATTTGCGAATTTTGAAAAGTGGTCGCATTCAGGATTGAAAATTCCTGCTACACACGGTTTCGTTTTGATAAATATGGAAACCGATAAAATGGGAATGAGTCATTACCGTTACCGCCAGACTATAAACGGAGTTCCTGTAGAAGGTTCCATGTATTTGTTGCATGTAAGAGAAGGAAAAATTATTTCGATGAACGGACAATTGTTCGAAAAAGTAAATAGTATTTCTGGTGCTTCAATTTCGAAATCAACTGCATTGAATGCTGCTTTGCAGAATATGAATGCTATAGTTTATCGCTGGCAGGTTCCGGCTTTAGAAACGCATTTGAAAACAGTTCAAAATAATCCTGCTGCAACATGGTATCCGCAAGGTGAACTTGTGTATGCTCCGCAGAATGGAAAATATGCTTCTGAAAATTTTCGTCTGTGTTATAAATTCGACATCTACGCTGCAGAGCCTGTAGCACGTGAATATATTTTTGTAGATGCAGTTTCAGGTGATGTGGTTTATAAGATCAACCGCATCCAGGATACAGATGTTCCGGGTGTTGCGGTGACTGCTTACAGTGGCACACAGGTAATGACTGTCGACAGTGTGAATGCAAATACTTATCGTCTCCAGGATGCTTCAAGAGGCCTTGGTGTGGAAACATACGATTTGCAAACAGGAACCAATTATGTGAACACTGATTTTACTGATGCCGATAACTTTTGGAACAACACCAACGCGCAGCAGGATGAATATGCTACCGATGCGCATTGGGGTGCTGGAATGACTTACGATTTTTATTTCCTGAATTTTAACAGAAACAGTCTGGATAATGCCGGACAAAAACTCCTGAGCTATGTGCATTACGATGTAGGTTTTGTAAATGCATTCTGGGATGGTACAGCAATGACTTACGGTGATGGTGGTGGCGGATATACTCCACTTACTTCACTTGAAATTACAGGTCACGAAATTTCACACGGGATTACAGAAAATACCTGCAACCTGGTTTATGCAGATGAATCCGGTGCATTGAACGAAGGCTTCAGCGATTGTATGGGAAATTCAATTCGTTATTTCGGAAAGCAACCTACTTCAATCGATTGGGGAGTTGGTAATGAAATAGGAGGGACTCCATTCAGAGATATGGCCGATCCAAACCAGTTTCAGAATCCTGATTGCTACAACGGACTATATTGGAATCAACCTAACGAAGTACATAACAACAGCGGCGTATTGAATTTCTGGTATTATCTGATGTCGGAAGGTGGTGCTGGTACAAATGATCTGAACGATGTGTACAATGTAGTACCTGTTGGAATTGATACTGCTGCACAAATTTTATACCGCACCTGGGCCGTGTATCTTTTCCCTAACGCCACATTTGCCGATGCACGTTACTATTCAATTCAGGCGGCTGCCGATTTATACGGTGCGTGTACAAACGCAGTAATTCAAACTACCAATGCTTGGCATGCGGTAGGAGTGGGCAATCCATTTATTTTCGGAGTTGTCAGTGATTTTAATGCGCCTGTAACTTCTTTCTGCCAGGTGCCTGCGGAAGTAGCTTTCACCAACATGAGTAACAATGGCGGTGTGTACACATGGGATTTTGGTGATGGTACTACCAGCAACGCTACAAGTCCTGTACATACTTATAACGCCTTCGGTACATACGATGTGAAGCTTATTGCCGATGGCGGAAGCTGCGGAATTGATTCCATTCTTAAAGTAGCTTATGTCGAGGTGGATGCACTGAATCCTTGCATCGTGATTTTGAACAACGGTTCTAATCAGACTCAAACAGCTTGTGCCGGACAATTGTTCGATACAGGAGGGCCTTCTGCAGATTATGCCGATAATATCACCAGCACAATTACAATTGCTCCAACGGGTGCATCTACGGTAACGCTTACATTCAATATGTTTGCGATGGAAGAAGACTGGGATTACCTCTATGTGTATGACGGTCCTTCAGCTGCCAGTCCGCTGATTGGAACTTATACTGGTTTCAACTTACCAAACGGTGGTACAATCATATCTACAGGTTCATCAATTACTTTGGTTCAGGAAACAGATCAAAGTGTGACTGAAGCAGGATTTTCTATCAACTGGCAATGTCAGATTTCGAATGTGGCACCAACCGCAAACTTCATTGCTGATGTGACAACAAGTTGCAGCGGTGTGGTGAATTTTACAGATCTGAGTGTAAACGGTCCTACTGGATGGAGCTGGGATTTTGGTGATGGTAATTCATCAGCATTGCAACATCCTTCACATACCTACACCACCAGCGGCGTATATACGGTAACGTTAACCGCTTCAAACGGATTCGGAACGGATGTGTATGCACAGACATCCTACATCACTATCAATTTGCCAATTGCTCCTGCTGCCACTGATGTGGATATTTGTCCTGGTACTTCTGCGAATATCGTTGCAGCTGGAACTGATTCACTGGTTTGGTTTACGCTTCCTGTGGGAGGTGTGCCTGTCTTTACAGGAACTACTTACACCACTCCTGTACTTACTGCTACTACCACTTACTATGTGGAAAGTGATATTTATCCATCGGCTCAATATGTAGGTCCGGTTGATAATACAATTGGCGGAGGAAATATTTTCAACAACAACAATTATCACGATCTCGTTTTTGATTGTTTCGCTCCTGTGAAATTAGTTTCTGTTCAGGTGTATGCGCAAGGTACAGGTGTGAGGACAATCACACTCATTGATGCTAACGGAATTCAACTGGATGCAGTTACTGTGAACATTATTGATGGAGCAAGCCGTGTGACTTTGAACTTTGATCTTCCAATTGGAACTGATCTGGAACTGGGTTGCGAAGGCAATGTGGATCTGTTCAGAAATGATGGTGGTGCAGTATTTCCTTATTCTATCGGCGGGCTGGTTTCCATAACAGGAACCAATGCGGGCGCTCCGGGTTACTACTATTATTTTTATGATTGGGAATTGCAAACTCCTCCATGCATCAGTGCAAGGACTGCGGTTACTGTGAATGTGTCGACTATACTTGCTGACTTCAGTTATAATGCTGTCGCAGAAACCTACACTTTCACTGATCTTTCTACAGGTGCAATAACATGGGCTTGGGATTTTGGTGATGGAAACACATCCAACGTGCAGAATCCTGTGCATACTTATACTGCAAACGGCACTTACAACATTGTGTTGGTTGTTACAGATGGTAACTGTACTGAAACTACAACCCAAACTGTAATAATAACGACGGTAGGCGTTAACGATCCGTCAGGTCAGCAGGCGATCAGCACGTATCCGAATCCTGTGAGCAATCAGCTCATGATTAATTTCGGTACTGCATTCGAACACAAAAAATGTACGGTGAACATTCATAACGCCATCGGACAAACGGTAGCGAAGCATGTAATTTCAGGTGATCTGGCTAAAACAGGTTATGCACTTGACGTGACGAACCTGGCTCCGGGAATTTATGAACTTGTGATCACTAACGAGCAGGCTTCCTTCACCCAGAAGTTTGTGAAGCAATAAAACAGTCAGTAAAAGCTGAAAAAGAGGGATTCGCACAAGCGGATCCCTCTTTGTTTTTGTGATTTTTTGGTGGCCTGAAACGCAAAAAAGAAGCCCCCTTAATTCATTTAATACGCTTAAATTCAATAATTTATATCATATTTATAATTGAATTTAGATTAGATTTGGAAAAGCACTATCTTTGCAACCTTCAAAAAAGGACCCGTAGCTCAACTGGATAGAGCATCTGACTACGGATCAGAAGGCTTGGGGTTCGAATCCCTTCGGGTCCACTGATAAATCAAGCACTTATAACATGAATTGTTGTAAGTGCTTTTTTATTTGCACATATTTTGCAAAAAACTGTGTTTAGCCTTTAGTATTCATTTCGAATAATGTTTATTTAAAATATGAAAAGCTCGGTATAAAAATTTTGCCTACATTTAAATTGTCCATGTTTTTAACATGGATGCAACACAATCAAATTTAAATAGATTGGTGAACTTTAGAATATATTTTTTAGTTGTGACATTGGGCTTTTCATCAAGTTCAATTGCGCAATCATATTTAAATAACCGATTTGATTTGGGTTATCAGGATATGGGCCATTCCATAATTAAGACTGATTCTGGCTTTGTGATATGTTCAGCTGAACTAAATGCAGGACCAGGTGCTCATCGAAATATCAAATTTGTAAGATTTAGTGATCAGTTGAACATAGTTTCAACGTACACTTTTGGAGATAATTTTACAAATTACTATTCATTTCCAGGTTGTTTAATTACTTCTCCGGATCTAAATGATGGTTTTATACTCTGCGGAAGTAAAGCAGACACAATAAATCTTTCTGTTTATGGATTCTTAATGAAATTAAATGAATTCGGAGATTCGTTGTGGATGAAATCATATATATCGTCAGAGGATTTGTTTTTTTTAGATGTAAAAAATACAAATGATGGTGGATATATAATTTCGGGAATCACTTATGAATTTGATACCGATGGTGATGCATTATTAATGAAAGTTGATAGCGTCGGTAATTTCATGTGGGAAAATCATTATGGTGGCGGTTTATTTGAATCCGCAAATAGCGTCATTCAGACTACAGATGGAGGCTACTTATTTGTAGGAAAAAAACGAAATTCTACGTCATGGGGTGATGGTTATGTTGTAAAAACGAATAGCACAGGAACAATGCAATGGAATAGATCTTATGGAGGTAGTTTTGAAGATTCATTTGAATGCTGTTTTCAAACTTCAAACGATAGTACTATAATAATTTCAGGAAGTTTAAGTGTTGATCAGATTATGCCACCGGTTGGCAATTCATTTAATAAACCATATTTTTTAAAAATGAATCTTCAAGGCGACACTTTGTGGACCAGAGTTTATGGAGATAGTCTTTACTCATTGAATATTAGATCGTGTGCGGAAACTAATGATGGAGGAATTATAGCCTGTGGAAATATGCCGGATACTGTTACCTTAAAACAATCAGGGTTAGTTTTAAAAACTAATAGTAATGGAAACCTTGAATGGTTTCAGAATTATAAACAAATTACTTGTCAAAACAGCAATAATGTAATAAATGAAGTGTATCCAACAAATTCTGGAGGATATTATTTAATAGGTGTTTTATATACAGTTTCTCCGGATACAGGAACACAAGATACCTGGATATTAGCAATTGATAGTTTGGGTTGTGATTATGTGAATTGTACAGGTGTAGGAATAAATGAAGCTGTTACTACCCCTGCCGCTGAGCTCTTCGTCTACTACGACCAGGGATGGCAAACCGCATTCATCAACGCGGATAATCTGAAGGGCCGAACTTACAATTTGACTATTTACGATATCGCAGGAAAACAAATCTTCAGCGAGAATGGCAAACTATTTTCTTCATACTTCAACAAGAATTTTAATTGCAATGCGTTTAGTTCAGGAATCTACCTTGTGAATTTTAGAACTGAGAAAGAAAATATTTCGAGAAAGTTTGTGATTCATTGAGAGGTGTTAATTTGAATCAACCTGAACGTGGTTAGAAATTATTTTTTACCTGGCAATGCAAATAGCTTGAAAGTGTACCGGTCATTATTGGTCGCGACTTTCTTGCTTTCATTTTATTCATGGAGTTACCATGGTTTTTTATACGAGGCACTATATTTGAAATACATTCCCAATTATACCGCTGAACAAACATTTCCAACTTATGACCGCTTTGGAAACATCTCAAATTTGGATGAAAGTCCGGTATCCGACTCCATTGAAAGTTACCTGCCCTGGTATTGTAACCTATTTAGGAAAATCGCAATAGGATCAATGGCTTTAAATCCATTTTTGTATTTATTCACATTGTTAGATGGAATTTTTATTCTGTTTATTGAAAGATATTTTTCCTTTAAATTATTTTTATTTCAATTGGTTGTCTTTATACCCAGTGCAATATTTATTATGAATACGAATATTATGGACTAAATCAATAGCCTGAGAATTCACGAAAAGGTTGGATTTTCACTTCTAAAACTCTTGAACTCCCAAATATGCGGTATAAAACCTACGACTTTTTGCAAATTCCAATTTTTATCGTAGTTTTATCATATTCATTCCGCCCCCGGAGCATTTAAACATTTTATGCTGAACAAAATTCTTTTGACAGGTTTCATAAGCTTGCTATTTCATACACGCGCTCATTCACAAAATATTTTGGATGGACTTTATATTAAAGAATATGAAATTCAAAACTTGGATTCTGTTTCAACTGTTGTGAAAGGTAAGATCATCGACAAACACTCATTTGTACCACTTCAAAATATTTCAGTCAGGTACAGCGCATCCAATGGACAAAATATCGGAGTTGTAACAGATAAATCAGGAGCCTTTAGTTTTGATAATTTAGAAGCGGATAGCGTCAAAGCAAAAATTGTCTGTGAAGATTTAAAGTATAAAACAATAACCCGTGAATTCACTATTTCCGGCAATTCCAGGCTACGGGAATTCAATTTCAATTTTGAAATGGAAAGAAAATAACAAGGATTATCTCAGTAAAAAATACATTCTCCTTACATTTTGGCAACCTTCAATGTTGGTAGTGAGTAAATATTGATTAACTTGTGATAAAACAGTGAAATATTTTGAATCATGTCTGGTAAAATATTCGGATTTGAAGCAATAGTTGTTTTAGTCCTTATTTCAATAGCATGGATTGCCGGGTTTGTAATCATCCGCAAACTGAACGTATCAGTTGATAAGAAATTTGAACTTACAGTCAGGCATTTTACAGGCATGACTGTTTTTCTGATAATTTATAACATTTACCTGAATGTGCAATCCAATGCTATCATCGAAAAGAACCGTTCATCCTACAACACACTTGAAAACATCCAGCAAAACTGGCTCGATCCACAGAAGGAACTTTTAGATAGTTACCCTGAGGGCTACTTTTTATATGCCAGCATTACACAGGATGCGGATTTTGGTACCACACTACCTACAGTTTTCGATTCTCTAAAACGCAAACAAGTCGAGACATTCAGCTCTATTCGCATATTTCAGGCAATGGAGAACTTCCTCACTACCGGCTCCTACGACGTTACAGGAAATTATATTTGGATCAATAATTTTTTGATGTGGATGCAATCTCCGATTCTTAGAAGCAACTGGACAAAGTTGTCATTCAATTATGCCACCGATACAAGAGAGTTCGTGAATTCGATAATTGTTGAAAGTGATAAACTTATTGAATTAAGAAAAAAGAAAGGCAAACTCAGTGCGGAAGATTATGATACTATTTCTAAAAACATTGTTGTCAAGTTAAGATAACAGTAAAAGGAATATTGAAATGGTATAACCTGAAGTTTAATTTCTTTTGGATTTCCGTTTTTTAAACCTATTTTTCTGAGCCCTTAGCGAAAGGGTTGTTCCTTTTTTCGTCGCAACCAATTGATTATACTGATATTATACTATCTGATGCACACATCTACATCCGGCAAAAATCTTTTTGCGCTTACAAAATGCCTTGTTCTGGTATTAACTCTTCTAACTTTCAATGTGCATAAAACAAATGCGCAATATTGTGCCGCGACTTCGTACTGCAGTGAGTATATCACGAATGTGAATTTTAATACTATCAACAACAGCTCTTCATGCGGTAGTGGCTATTCTGATTGTACTTCGCTCTCAACTACCGTGTGGATGGGAAGTTCATATAATCTCTCGGTCACTGTAGGAAATCACCACTTTGCTACTGTCACCAATGTTTGGGTAGACTGGAACAACAACCAAAGTTTTGCGGATCCCGGTGAAAGATTGTTTATTTCCAATTTTACAACTTCAACTGGTATTGTCAGCGTCACTGTTCCATACACAGGCGTGAATGGAAATGTCCGTATGCGAGTACGAACATCATACAGTTCTGTGACTGCATGTGGCGCACTGACATGGGGTGAATGCGAAGACTATACTTTGTTTCTTGCAGGAGCATTTGGCTGCAGCGGAACTCCTGCAGCATCCAATACAATTACTTCCGCTAATCCTGCTTGTTACGGACAAAATTTTACCTTATCGCTGAGTACTGCTTATATCGATACTTCAATAATTTACCAGTGGCAATCGTCTCCTGATAATGTGGTATGGTCGGATATTGTAGGTGCCAATGCACTTAATTACACCGGTTCACAAATTATAGAAACTTATTATCGCTGCAAGGTTACCTGTGATTTGAGCGGACAATTTATTTATTCTACTGTCCAGTTTGTGCCATTGGATGTTTTTACAAATTGTTATTGCACTCCCGGAACTACGAACAATACAAACGGTCAGGAAATTACTAACGTTACTTTTGCAGGAATCAATAATTCCACAGGCGCCACGGGAGTCAATGGCTATGCGAATTTTACCGGGCTCGGTCCTGCAAACGTTACACAATATGCTTCCATACCATTAAGTGTTACACTATACGACGGAGGCCTGCTGAATACCTGCGCGGTTTGGATCGACTGGAATCAAAATGGTTTGTTTGAAATATCGGAGTATATAAATATGGGTTCGGGAAATTACCCGATTGTCTTAACTCAGAATATAGTGGTGCCCGGCAATGCTGTACCCGGACCGACTCGTATGCGTGTGCGGGTGCGTGATACAAACATTCAGCCGAATCAACCTTGCAGTGCATACACGTGGGGCGAAACGGAAGATTATAGTGTGGGAGTGACCGCAGCTGTTTTGTGTAACGGAACACCTGCAGCTACTTCAGCAATTTCATCCGATTCTACGATGTGCCAGGGAGTAAATCTTACATTGAGTCTGAGTACTGTGTATCCATTTGGTGGTATTTCGTTTCAATGGCAATCGTCACCCGATGGAATTTCATACACTGATATTAACGGTGCCACTGGAGAAGTGTATGTAACATCTCAAACTGTTGCTACTTTTTATCAGTGCGTAGTCACGTGCAGTAACGGTGGGAATTTTATTTTTTCTACTCCTGTTGAAGTCCTTCAGAATGATCCCATCACATGTCATTGTATTCCGCCCATTTCGTCGAATCCTGGATATATGTGGATAACCAATGTGAATTCAACAGGGTGTGTGATTGATTTGAACAACTCATCCGCTGCTTCAGGATCTGTGGCTTATACTGATTACAGTGCCACACAAATTGTATCACAGGTTGCAGGTTTGTCGGTGGTGCTTTCATTCACCACGTCAGGTTATCCCATGCACGAAGTGGTTTGGGTGGATTATAACAACAATGGATATTTTTCGGATCCGGGGGAACTTGTGCTGACAATAAATAATTCAGGAGGAGCAATGGTAACGACAGGAAGTTTTATGATTCCTTCCGGTGCACAGTTAGGTTCATTTAAGATGCGTGTTCGTGGTGAATATTATACTAATCCGGTTCCAAATAATCCATGCACCGGTTTGCAATACGGCGAGACTGAAGATTACATGTTGAATGTAGTAGGTTGCGCAGGCGCTCCGGCAACTCCGGTAGCAATTATCGGAAACAACAACATTTGCAATGGCACATCAAACATTTATTATGTAGCACCCGTTCCCGATGCGACTTCCTACACCTGGACTTTGCCCGGTGGGTGGTCAGGCAGTTCCATAACTGATAGTATTGCAGCTACTGCAGGAATGTCAAATGGAGATATTACAGTGACTGCAAATAATTCCTGTGGAAGCAGTACCGCACAAATATTAACAGTAGGAGTGAGTTCAATTCCGGCAACACCTGGTGCTATTTCAGGTGGTTCGGCAGTTTGTGCAGGAAGTAACAATACTTTTAATGTTGCTCCGGTTATTGGCGCTACATCTTATTCATGGACTTTGCCAAATGGATGGACAGGCTCATCCACCACAGATAGCATTGTTGCTACCAGCAATTCAACAGGCGGTGATATTACAGTGATCGCAAATAACTTCTGCGGAAGCAGTGCCGCGCAAACACTCACGGTTACCGTAAGTGCTATTCCTGCCACTCCGGGGATAATTTCCGGACCAACAACAGTTTGTGCCGGAACAAATAATGGTTATTCAATTGTCGCGGTAAACGATGCAACTTCTTATACCTGGACATTACCCGGCGGGTGGAGTGGAACTTCTTTAACAGATAGTATTTTTATTGTAGCAGGTTCTGGCGGCGGTGACATTACTGTCGCATCAAATAATTTCTGCGGAAGCAGTGCAGCACAAACGCTGACTATAGCAGTAGATAACATACCTGCAGTTCCCGGATTGATTTCAGGAAATATTTCAGTTTGTGAAAATTCAAACAATACATATTCGATTACTCCTGTAAGTGGCGCCACAACCTATACCTGGACACTGCCTTCAGGATGGAATGGTTCGGGAACTGGTGACAGTATTACAACAACAGCATCTGTAACAGGTGGTGTAATCAGTGTTACTGCAGGAAATTTATGCGGTAACAGCGCTAATCAGGATCTGACGGTTTCCGTAAATCCGTTGCCAATAGTTTCTGTTTCTGCATTCGCAACTGCTTGTGAAGATTGGAATCCATTCACACTGTCTGGAGGAACACCTGCAGGAGGAACTTATTCCGGAGCCGGGATTTCATCAAATGTATTTTCTCCTGCAACAGCCGGAACCGGGGTTCATATTGTGACTTATACTTATTCCGATGCAAATAATTGTTCAGCAAGTGACACTTCAACAATCGAAGTAATATTGTGCACCGGTTTATCACAACTGCAAACTTCTGGATTCTCGATTTATCCTAATCCATTTCATGAAAAATTCCTGGTAAAATCAATCAGTGATTATTTTAATTTGTCAGTCTATAACATGATTGGCGAATTGATTCTTCTTGAGAAATCGGAAAGCAACACCATTGATGTGGATTTAACACTTCACCCACAGGGAATTTATTTATTGAAACTTGAACAGGGTAGGGAAGTGATCTATAAAAAAGTAGTGAAGGAATAGCAGTTATTCGTAAGCTTGTTTATTCCGTGCCCATCCAATTGTCCCTTTCAGTCTGCGCAAAAAACTCTGACGTTCCCCAATTGGTACAAAATCCTTGACGAATGCAGGAGAAGGATCGATCTTCGGTTCAGGAATTGTGGCGATGAATGGTCTGAGTGAATCATAAACCATCGGAATCAAATCAACATCCTTGCTTACTCTATGACAAGTAAACCTCTTGAGCATTCTAGTCTGAAAAGCATCCGATGCAAGTGCAACCTTGTTGAAATTTAATTTTCGTGCTTTTCTATAGGAATAAAAAATATTCTCGGTGCTGTGTTCCGCTTTCGATTCTGTAAAAATGTGCTCCTTTGGAATCCCGATTGCCTCCGCGTAAAGTGCCATCACTTCCGCTTCCACATAGGGAGTGTACACCGCGCTTCCTGAAAACATCACATTTTTAGCAATGCCGCGGTCGTATAAAAACTTCGCCCAGCAAATACGAATCATCATCACCTCGCTCCATTTGCCATTTTCCAAAGGCACTCCCGGAACTACAATCATGTCGTATTGCTGTGTTTTAGCTTTAGCATAAAGTTTCCGGCACTTTCTGTCGGTGAAGCTGCACGAACTGGTTGCGATCAAAAATAACGCACCTAAAAAGCAAAAGAAAGCAGTTTGGATCTTATGAAATGTCATAAATTCAAATTTCTGTCAGCAGGTTGAGAGTTTGTACAATTATCCGGGGCTCCCTTTTATAGTTACTTTACGGAAGCACTCCAAAAATACAGGAAGAAATGGTTTTAAAGTGCTTTTTTTCAGGAAAATATTGCAAATGAGTTAACAGCAATTTAACTTTTAATACACTCCGGCTTAAAGGAGCGTAATTACTTTTGATGCAGGAAACATATTATGACTGGAAATAAAATACTCATTTTGGAAGAGAACGAGGACTGGAACCCCCTATCCTCTGGCGCACTTTATAACGGTGTCGGGAGGGACGGAGCTGTTTCGTCATTGAATGGTGGAGCCAACGGCCGCGATAATGGACTCATAATAGACAAGGCAGCCTATACGGTCTACCTGGAGGGCGCAAAGATAGCTTTTCCTAAAAAGGAATTTGAGCTGCTCTTATTGCTCGCTTCCAATCCGCGTAAAGTTTTTAAGCGGGTGGAGATTTTACAACACATCTGGGGTATTGATTTTAAACAAAAGGACTCCCGGTCGCTGGATGTCCACATCCGGATGCTTCGTAAAAAACTCCATGATTATTACATTACTACAATTCGCGGGGTTGGGTATAAGCTTGAAAAATAAGTAACAAGTGTAAAGTGACAAGTGTAAAGTGAAAAGTTATTTTTGTTGCGGGGGAGGGTTGTATTTAGTTCCCTCGCTCCGCGTTCCCCGTACTCGCTCTCACTCTCGTTCCTTATATCGAATAACACTACAAACTTTTATCAGGAAACGCGGAGCACTTCATCAACATTTTGGAAAGCTGATGTAAGGAGCGGGGAACGATAGAACGGGGGAACGAAAGAACGGAGGAGGGGGCGCGCGGTGTTAGGCTGAAAATTGTTTAATACTTCACATTCCTTTTAATCCTCAAATACACCGCAAACGCATTTAGCAAAAATGTGATTCCGAGGAGGATTATGATTCCTGCTGACGCATTTACCAGGAACGCTTCCTGCGGACGTGATACCCAGTTGAAAATCTGGATCGGTAATACTGTGAATTCAGAAGTCGGTGTTGTGGGAACAAACGGTACATAAGCCAACGCACCCACTACTATCAACGGTGCCGCTTCTCCAATTGCTCTTGATAATGCAATGATAATTCCGGTGATGATTCCGCTGCTTGCAGACGGAATTACAGTCATTTTTACAGTCTGCCACTTGGAGGATCCTAATGCATAAGAAGCCTCCCTGAGCGAATTTGGGACTGCTTTAATGGCTTCGCGGGTGGCGACAATAATAATAGGAAGAATAAGTAAGGCAAGCGTAAAGCTTCCCGTAAGGATACTCCCACCTAGTCCGAATATTCTACCGAAAATTTCCAGTCCGAGCAATCCGTAAATAATGGACGGCACTCCTGCTAAATTCGTGATGTTAATTTCAATGATTTTTCCGAGACGCGATTTCTTACCAAATTCCTCGAGGTAAATTGCCGCGCCAATGCCAATAGGAATGGCGGCAAGTGCGGTGATGACAATAATCCAGAGCGTTCCAGCTAACGCTGAGAGGATACCTGCTTTCCCTGCATTTCGTGAGGGGAAATTGGTGATGAAGTCCCAGTCGATTCGTGAAATACCCTGGCTGAAAATGCTCGATATAAAAATCGCAAGCATGATCAGTCCGAAAAATGTACTGAACAAACCGAAGTATTTAAACGACTGATCTTTCAGCCTTGCGATGCGTTTAAAATTACTAGACATATTTTTTCTCGAATTTCTTATTCAACCAGTAACTGAGATTATTTAACAGGAAGGTGAAAGCAAATAGTGTAATACCTGCAGCGAAAATGGTGCGATATTCCAAAGAGTTTTGAGCCACATCACCCAGGCTGACTTTGACAATGTATGTGGTGATAGTTTCAATTGGCACCATCGGATTCATGGTGAGGCGAGGTTGTTGTCCTGCTGCAATTGCAACAATCATTGTTTCACCAATGGCCCTTGAAATCGCAAGGATAGCCGAAACAATAATTCCTGATGAAGCAGATGGAAGGATGACACGAAATGAAGTTTGGAAACGGTTCGCACCCAAGGCAAGAGATCCTTCGCGGATGTAACGCGGAACTGCAGAAATTGCATCATCACTTAATGACGACACATAAGGAATAATCATGATTCCCATTACAAATCCGGCAGACAATGAATTGAAGCCCGACATGCTGGGAAATATTTGTTGAAGGAACGGAGTTACAACAGTCAGGGCGAAGAAGCCGTAAACTACAGTTGGGACTGATGCAAGAATTTCAAGAATTGGTTTAATGATATTCTTAAAGCGGACTGTGGAATATTCATTGAGAAATAAAGCGATTGTGAGTCCTGTTGGTAATGCTACCAGGATTGCAATGAAGGAAGTCAACAGTGTTCCTGTAAGCAGGGGAAGAATTCCAAAATGTTTTTCCGCGAACAGCGGTGTCCATTGTGTGTCGGTAAGAAAATCGACAATAGAAACTTCTGAGAAAAAATGTATTGCTTCCGAAACCAGCACAAACAGAATTCCTGCTGTAGTGAGTACGGTTAGTAATGCACAAAAAGCCAGAACAAGCTCAATCAGTTTTTCTCTCTTACGATTCGTCATAAATAACTGAAGAAAATTAAGTGTGTAATCAGGTGTGTATTTAAGCGCTAAAAGCATCCCGACATACGTCGGGATGCTTTAGAATTATTCAGCTTATTAATTAATTAGAATGGGTACTCATGAACTCTTCAAACTTTTTAATTTGTGATGCATATTCTTCGGTAGTCATTGGAATAAATCCTACTTCACCTGATAGTACACCTGCATTTTCAATATAATACTTTACAAATGCAGTCACTTCCGGACGCTTGATTGAAACTGAATTCACATAGATGAAAAGCGGACGGGAAAGTGGAGCATATGATTTGTTTTTAACAGTTTCCACCGAAGGTAAAATTGCACCTGCACCATTTTCTTCTTTCTGATCATCTACTGCTACCAGTTTCAATTTATCCTGGTTTTCTTCATAATAAGCGAATCCAAAAAATCCAAGTGCATTTTTATCGGTAGAAACTCCCTGTACTAACACGTTGTCATCTTCGCTTGCAGTATAATCTCCGCGACTCTTATGACTTTCACCAACGATTGCTTCAGTAAAATAATCGTATGTTCCGGACTCAGTTCCTGCACCATAAAGATGAAATTCAGTGTCAGGCCATCCTTTGCGGATCTGGCTCCACTTTGTGATTTTATTTTGAGCAGCCGGTTCCCACATCATTTTCAATTCAGCAACAGTAATGTCGTTTACCCAATCGTTTTGTGGATTCACAACTATTGATAAACCATCGTAAGCGATTTCAATTTCCAATGAATGAATGTTGTTTGCTTCGCATGCAGTTTTTTCTGCATCCTTTATTGAACGCGATGCATCGTTGATGTCGATTTCACCACGGCTGAATTTTTTAAATCCACCACCAGTTCCTGAAAGTCCAACCGTCACCTTAACATCCGTATTTACTTTCCCGAACTCTTCTGCAACAGCTTCTGAAATAGGGTACACAGTACTGGATCCGTCGAGTTTAACTTCACCGGCTAGTTTGGTTGCATCTGTAGTTTCAGCGACTTCCTTCTTACCACCACAAGAAGCCATAAAGATGGCAGCAGCAGCGATCATTAAAACAGTTGATTTCATTTTCATAAATGGATGTTTGTTTATTTCTAAAGTTGAATTGTTAAATCAAGATTAAGTGCTGCAAAAGTCATAGTAACACTTTGAGATAACATTAACCTGATGTTAAATTAATGTTAATTAGTCAAAGTATTGAAAAACAGTAGATTAATTCCTAATGAATGCCCCAAATCTCCAAATATTCATTAAAACAACCCTCCCAACTTGTCACTTGTCACTTACTTCTCGTCACGCGTCATTCGCCACTCACCACTTTTTTCCTTGTCACTTGTCACTTTACACTTTACACTAAATTTTAGTGATGGAAATCATAATTTCTCAGGTAACCAGTAGATACATTTGTAAACTAATACCCAAAGCCATGATCCTTAATTTTGAACCACACAGAAACATCTCTGAAATAAAAGATGAATTCAATGGAATGTTTCCTTTTTTAAAGCTTGAGTTTTTTAAAAAATCCCATGAGGAAACCGAACCGTCTCATAAAAAGGAAATGATTCAATCCGATGCGGAAATCAGCAGGATTAGTCACAATAAAAAATACGGTGCTTTTAATTTAACTCCTGCAACCACAGTGGTTGGACTTGAAACCGCTTTGCGCGATGAATTCGGTCTCAATGTGCAGGTTTTCCGCAAATCCGGAAACGTCTGGCTCGAAACCACCGTCACCGATAATTTGACGCTTCAAACGCAGAATGCTTTGGGGGAAGAAAGGTCGGTTTGATTCCTTCGGCAGTAGTTACTGATAAAGTAATGACTTTATTTTTTCAATTTGAAATTACGTTATAGTCGGCAGTTGCCAGTTGGCAGTAGGCAGTGGGTGCGGATAAAATATTGACTTTACTTTTTTTAGTTGGAAATTACTTTTAGTCGGCAGTCTGCAGTAGCCAGTAGGCAGGAGTTACTGATAAAGCATTGACTTTATTTATTCAATTGGAAATTACGTTTTAGTCGGCAGTCTGCAGTAGCCAGTTGGCAGTCAGTTTTTTTGAAATGAAAGCGTGCGGTTTTCAAATTGAATTTATCATGAGATCAGCGCAGGGTTCATCGTTCTTATGAGCATTCATTTTCAGTCGGCAGAAAAAGGAAATCGAAGATTTCCTTTTTCTGCCGACTGCCGACTGCCGACTGCCGACTGCCGACTGCCGACTGCCGACTGCCGACTGCCGACTGCCGACTGCCGACTGACGACTG
>Ga0190274_10000085_pt1 | contig 68293 bp, 56 predicted proteins | sample Popmic531T_FD_133002 | JGI IMG/M metagenome (GOLD analysis project Ga0190274, IMG submission 133002) | Populus adjacent soil microbial communities from riparian zone of Yellowstone River, Montana, USA - 531 T | ecosystem: Environmental > Terrestrial > Soil > Riparian zone | place: USA: Montana...
CACACGGCTCCGATCAACGAGTGGATCATGGAGCACCTGATCATGGTCGACGCCCTGAAGCGGGCGAGCGCCAAGCGGATCACGGTCGTCATGCCCTTCTACGGCTACGCCCGCCAGGACAAGAAGCACCGCGGCCGCGAGCCGATCTCGGCCCGCCTGATGGCCGACCTGTTCAAGACCGCGGGCGCCGACCGGCTGATCGCCGTCGACCTGCACGCGGACCAGGTGCAGGGCTTCTTCGACGGCCCGGTCGACCACCTGATGGCGCTGCCGATCCTGGCCGACCACATCAAGGTCAAGTACGGCAACCAGCCGCTCGCGGTCGTCTCCCCGGACGCCGGCCGGATCAAGGTCGCCGAGCGCTGGTCGGCCCGCCTCGGCGGTGCCCCGCTGGCCTTCATCCACAAGTCCCGCCGCACCGACCGGCCCAACGAGACCGTGGCCAACCGGGTCGTCGGTGACGTCACCGGCCGGATGTGCGTGCTCGTCGACGACATGATCGACACCGGCGGCACGATCGCGAACGCCGCCGACGCGCTGATGGCCGACGGTGCCGCCGGCGTCGTGATCGCCGCCACCCACGCGATCCTCTCCGACCCCGCCGTCGACCGGCTGAAGAACTGCCCTGCCGTCGAGGTCGTCGTGACGAACACGTTGCCGCTGAACTCCGAGCAGGAGTTCGACAAGCTCACCTGCCTGTCGATCGCGCCGCTGGTGTCGCGGGCGATCCGCGAGGTGTTCGAGGACGGCTCGGTCACCTCGATGTTCGACGGGCACACCTGAGGCAGGTGACGGTGCCGGTCAGGGCAGTCCCAGGTCCCCACCGGGGGTCCAGCCGGCGTGCCAGGCCAGGGCCACCGCCGAGAGCTGCGACTTGGCGCCGAGCTTGCCGAGCACCTGCTTGATCTGGGTGCGGACGGTCGCGATGGACACGACGTGCTCGCGCGCGATGTCGTCCGCGGTCTTGCCCCGCATCAGCGCCCACAGGATCTTCGCCTCGGCGGCCGTCAGGCTCGCGAGGTGGCGACGGGAGCGACTGACGTCGTCGTTCATGATCGAGACCGATGAGGGGCGGGAGATGAGCGGGCGGTCGGACTTGGCCGGCCGGATCTGCATGGCGCGCCGCTCGGCCTCCACCGTGACCGCGTGGACCACGTCGGCAACGCCGCCGGTGTGCCAGAACGCCGCCGCGCCGGCGCAGAGGTACCGCTCGGCCGTCTCGAGGTCGAGGTCGTCGCCGGTGACCAGCACGCTGACGTCGTGCGCGCTGAGCTGCTCGACCAGGGTCAACGTGTCGACGGCGCCTCCCGGCGACAGGATGAGGACGGCGACGTGGGCGCGGGACCGGAGCACGGCATCGCGTGCCGCAGCCGTGGTGGTGCACGACTGGAGCGAGACGGGAATCGCCTCGAAGGAGCCGGCGAGAGTCAGTCCGATCGCCTCGGCCACCAGTGCGTGCCGTTCGACGACGGCGACCCGGGGCCGCCGCCGGACGCGGCTGCCGGACTCGGGCGCGTGCGGGCGTCGATCGTGATGATCTCGGGTGCTGGTCGGACGTGACGCTAGGGCGGACTCACTCATTCGTGTCCCCTGACTCGTGGGTGAGGGTTCGAGTCGAGCACTGCGCGCCGCGCTGCGCCACTGCCCCAGAACAAGATGACTAGATCGGACTACGCTCAATAGCGCGTGTGGACCCCTCATCGGGGCAGGTGGGGGTCTAACGGCACTCAGTACGCGCCGCGGTGGCTCAGCACCGCGCGCACGGTGCGCAGCACGATCGCGACGTCGAGCGCGAGCGACCAGTTGTCGACGTAGTGGAGGTCTAGCCGGACCGACTCGTCCCAGGAGAGGTCCGACCGTCCGGATACCTGCCAGAGCCCGGTGAGCCCGGGCCTGACGACGAGTCGGTGGCGCAGGTCGACGCCGTAGCGCTCGACCTCCTGGGGCAGGGCCGGTCGCGGGCCGACCAAGGACATCTGGCCCAGCACCACGTTGAGGAGCTGCGGGAGCTCGTCGAGGGAGTACCGGCGCAGCACGCCGCCGACCCGCGTGACCCGGGGGTCGCGGCGGATCTTGAAGAGCAGGCCGTCGCTCTCGTTGACGCCGGCGAGGGAGTCGAGCCGCTGCTCGGCGTCGCCCGCCATCGTGCGGAACTTGTACATCGTGAACGCCCGACCGTCTCGACCCACTCGGGTCTGCCGGAAGAGCGACCCGCCGCGGGTGTCGAGCCTGATGGCGACGACGACGGCGATCAGCAGCGGCAGGAACACGATCAGGGCGACGGCCGCCAGCAACCGCTCGATGGTGGTCTTGACCAACCGGGTGAAGGACGGCGTGGTCGTCGCGCGGAGGTGCACGAGCGCGAGGTCGCCTCCGGGGACGAGGGTGGCGCGGGTGGCAGCCACGTCGAGCAGGCCGGTGCCGAGGAAGACGTCCAGGTCGGCGGCGTGGGCCCGCCAGGAGAGCTGGCGCGCCGTGGCCGGGCAGATGACGCGACCGGGGGCGAGCAGGACCGCGGTCGCGCCGGTCGCCGACGCCGCCGCCACCACGTCCTCGACGCCGCACCAGATCGGGACGCCGTACTCGCGAGCCGCGGCGATGCCTTCGGCATCGTCGGCGTCGACGCAGACCGCGGCGACCCTCCACTGCTCGCGGGGTCCACGGTCGAGCTCGCCCAGCAGTCGGCGTACGTCGTCGCCGTCGCCTGCGAGCGCGACCCGGACCGGCTCGCCGGCGACGCGGGCGGCGACGGTCAGCACGACGCGAGGGAGCAGTGCTGCGACGGCGAGCGCGATCGTCAGGACGAGCAGCTGGGTCGAGGTCACCACGGGGTCCAGCACGGCGTCGACCGTCCAGCACACGAGCCCGGCGCCCACGCCGGCCCGGAAGACCGCCCGGGCATTGGTGGAGCGGGCTGGACGGGACCACGCGCCCGAGGCACCGAGAGCGGTGCACCAGGCAAGAGCGAGCAGGGCGCCGATGAGCGGGCTGATCGCGGCCGAACCGGCCTGCCGGGTGGCGACGGCGAGGACGGCGACCATCAGCAGGACGTCGCTCGCGACGAGCCAGTACCGGGCCGAGCGCAGCGGCTTCGGCAGCTGTCCGAGGGTGCGGCGGAGCGCGTCGCGGTCCACGGCCGACGGCGCCACCAGGTGGAGCCCGTCGGCGTCGGCCTCCGTGGGCGCCGCTCCGGCTGGCGATGCCCAGGGTGTCAACGATGCCAACGCCGCCGCTCCTCGACCTCGCGTCGGCCGATCGCCGACGAATCCGGATGGTGCCAAGAATCTAGGCAAGCGGACGGTTCGGGGCATGCCTCATATGGGGCAATACTCGTGTCTGGCTTGGGATGTCGAGGGAGCGGAGGCTCACTCGACGGGCGGCCGCCAGGACGCCTGGTTGGCGAGCCCGACCGCGGCGAGCTGCGAGGAGACCTCGAGCTTGGCCAGGATCGACTTCACCTGGGTGCGCACCGTGGCCTCCGACACGACGCTCTCGGCCGCGATGTCGCGCACCGTGTGGCCGCGCATCAGCTCGCCGAGCACGACCTCCTCGCGCGGGGTGAGCAGGGAGAGCCGTGCCTGCAGGGCGCTGCGCTCCTTGGTCTGCGCGTGCCAGAGGGCGATGAGTGCCTCGCGCTCCTCGACGTCGATCACCGGGAAGCCCTGGTTGATCCGACGCACGGTCGCCAGGATCTCGTTGAGGGGCTGCGACTTGCTCAGCACCTTGCGGGCGCCGTAGCGAAGGGCCTCGCCCCACCGCGACCGGTCCGTCGACGCGGTGACCACGACGACGTTGATGCCGGCCCGGACCATCGGCGTGATCAGCCGGGCGCCGTCGCCGAACCTGCCGAGGTCGAGGTCGAGCAGCACGATCCGCGGTCGCATCCGCACGACCGCGGACAGCAACGACTGGGTGGAGCCGGTGCCCTCGGGGATCGGCAGGCGGCGGACGGCGTACCCGTCCAGGTTGAGGGCGAGCTCGAGTGACTCCGCGAAGAGTGCGTGGTCCTCGATGATCAGGACCTTGAGCTGGCTACGAGGTGCGGGCGCGGTCACGCAGGGCCTCTTCTGCTGTCGGTAGACCGAGAACGAAGGTCGCTCCGGGGCCGTCTTGTTCGTCGAGTCGTAGGTATCCGTCGAGGTCGTCGCTCAGGACGCGGGCGGCGGCCAGGCCGATGCCCTGGCCGGTCGACATCGGGCCCTGCCCGCCCCACTCGAAGATGCGGTGTCGCAGTCCCCGGTCGATGCCCGGCCCGGCGTCGCTGACGACGATCTCGGTCCAGCCGGGCACGGTGCGGACGGCCAGCTCGACATCGCCGCGTGCGGCATGGCGCTGGGCGTTGGTGAGGAGGATGCTCACGATCTCGGCGATGTGGTCGGCACGGCCGAGGGCGGTGGCGCCGGTCCGCATCCAGCTGATCCGGGAGCCGGTGGCGAGGTGCCGGACGACGATCGGCTCCAGCGCGCTGTCGAGGTCGACCTGCTCCGGGGGAGCGGCGGATCGTCCGGCCATCAGGCGGGTCATCCGGTCCAGCTCGGCCTCCATCATCTGCTCGAGCTGTGAGCGGCGTAGCCGGCCGATGCCCGAGTGGTGATGCATGAGGCGCGTCGCGGACGACAGCCCGGCAACGGTCGTGCGCAGCTCGTGCAGCCGCGCCTGGTCGTCGTGATGCCCCATCTCGGCTCGCTGCAGGCGATGCTGGAGGACCGCGACCGCCTCGGCCTCGTCCTGGATGGAGCGCCGGGCCAGCCCGAACGCCGCGAACGCGAGGATCGCCGCGCCGACGACGTTGGAGCAGATGCTGACGCCGGTCAGCCACGACGGCGCGTTCTGGGGGAACGCGGCCGCCTGGCCGAGTCCGAGCAGGAGGGTGGTCGCGCACAGCCGCCGGCGCAGCCAGGGGGAGAAGGCCCGGAAGCGGGCCAGCGCGATCGTGTTCAGCGCGCCGATCAGCACCAGGCCGAGGACGACCGACGTGTACACCGCCTCGGACGGTGCCGAGAGCGGGAGCTGCAGCAGGATCGCGCGGCCCGTGGTCACCACGAGTCCGAGCAGGACGCCCGCGACGAGCGGGTCCTGACGCACCTGCAGGTGCTCGGAGCGCACGATGAGCAGGCACAGTCCCAGGGTCGTGACGATCTGGTAGCTGGCGATCCACGCGGCGTGATCCGCGGGCCGCGGGCCGGTCCCGAGCACGAGCACGAACCAGTTCAGGCCCTGCAGCCCGAACGCGACCACGGCCGTCGCCAGCCACGCCTTGGTCTGGTCGAGGCCGATCCGCCAGTGGACGTAGAAGAGGACGCCGGCGCACAGCACCGCGAGCTCGGCGAAGAGTGCGCTCATGATGGCGATCGACTCGAGCCCGAGACTGGGTCCGTCGACGTCGCGGAGCGAGAGGATCACGAGCGCGACGAGCAGGAGCGCGGCGGCGACGACGGCGCGGCGGCCCTCGGTCGCACCGAGCGGTCCCCCTGGTTTCGGCATGGCGTCTCCCGGCGCTGGCACGATGTTGTACTTCACGCTCCCGGATCCGCTCCCGAGGAGACGACTGGTGAGCCGTCAAACACGGATCCGCATGTCAGAATGACACAAACTGAAATATCCGTGGCCGAGTTGCGCCCCGACTGTCGAAACAGATGGTCATACCACAATTTGGGGACGGAACTGGACGGGGCGCGCCCGAACGGCCGATCCCGAATGTAGGGGAGATCCACGACCGGTCGGTCCGGGGCCGCTCCGTCGGCGCGATCATGACCTGCGATGACGGTGATGACATCGAGCTCGGGCGACGTCCCGAAGTCGTCTCAAGGACCCCGCGCGTTGACGCGGGTCCAGATCGCGCTCGCCTCCGACCTGTCGTTGATCGCCGAGGCGGTCCGGGCGGCGCTCGTCAGCCGCCGGATCGACGTCACTCTCCTGTCGTGGCCCGCGATGTCGAAGGACGACCCGGTCCACCGCCAGCTGGCGCGCATCGATCCCGATGTCGCACTGCTCATCTACGACGTGGACTCCTCCATCCGGATGGCCCGGGCGGCCTCCCTGATGCGGGAGTGGAAGGGTCCGTGGGTGGTCCTGACCGGTGTCGCCCCGGGCGCGTCGTGGGGAGGCTTGCGGGAAGCGGGCGCCACCTCCGTCCGCCCGAACGTGACCGGTCTAGACGAGATCGAGCGCCTCGTGGTGATGCTGTCGGAGGGGCATGCGGCTCCGTGCGCCGACGAGCTCGAGAGGCATCTCGGCACCTGGCAGGTGACCCAGGAGCGGCTCGAGGGGCTGCAGCAGCGCCTCAACCGGTTGACGCCGCGCGAGCTCCAGGTGCTGGACCTGCTGCGGACCGGCGAGCCCGTCCGTTCGATCGCGGCCCGGCTCGAGCTGTCCGAGGCCACCGTCCGCAGCCAGGTGCGTGCCGTGCTGCACAAGCTCGGCGTGCGCTCGCAGCTCGCGGCCGTCGCGTTGCTGCGCGCGACCGACGAGCTCGGCTGATCCTCCCGCCTGTCCGACTCTTTGGATTTCGCCGTGGGAGCCGAGCGCCGGTAGGCTTCTGCAGTTGCCTCGGCGAGGGAGCGCCACCTGTGGTGGCTCCGTGATCGACAGGGCTGGCTATCCGTCCGGATGCGCCGCCGACGATCTGCGCGTCGAGCCGAGGCCCAGGACTCAGAAACAGCCAGCAGGTACGAGGAGAGCAGCGCATGAGCGAGAAGATCAAGGCCGAGACCCGCACCGAGTTCGGCAAGGGCGCCGCCCGCCGGATCCGCCGTGAGAACAAGGTGCCCGCCGTCATCTACGGGCACGGCAACGACCCCATCCACGTGACCCTGCCGGGCCACGACACGATGATGGCCCTCAAGCACGGCGGCGCCAACGCGCTGCTCGAGCTCGACATCGAGGGCAAGGTGCAGCTCGCGCTGACCAAGCAGGTCCAGGTCGACCCGATCAAGCGCCACCTCGAGCACGTCGACTTCGTCGCGGTCGTCAAGGGCGAGAAGGTCACCGTCGAGGTGCCCGTGCACCTGAACGGCGAGGCCGCTCGCGAGACGCTGGTCGTCACCGAGACCTCGACCATCCAGCTCGAGGCCGAGGCCACCCACATCCCCGAGTTCATCGAGGTCGACATCGAGGGCGCCGTCGCCGGCACCCAGATCCACGCCTCCGACCTCAAGCTCCCCTCGGGCAGCACCCTGCTGCTCGACGCCGAGACGCTGATCGTGAACATCACCGAGATGCAGTCGCAGGAGTCGCTGGAGGCAGAGCTCGAGGAGGCCGAGGCCGAGGCCGGCATCGAGCGCGACGAGGCCGACAACGACGTCGACGAGGTCGGCGCCGAGGACAGCGCCGAGGCCCCCGCCGCAGAGTGATGCTCGGCCCGTTGCTGGGCCGCCTGTTCGACAGAAAGGGCCGGGATTCCATGACCGACTCCACCACGCCCGTGTGGCTGGTGGTCGGGTTGGGGAATCCCGGCCCTTCCTATGCCGGCCACCGGCACAACATCGGCTACCTCGTCGTCGACGAGCTCGCCTCCCGGATGGGCTCGTCGTTCCGCGCCCACAAGTCCGGTCGGGCCGACGTCGTCGAGGGTCGCCTGGGTGCGCCCGGCGGCGAGGCGCCGCGCGTGGTGCTGATGAAGGCGCGCTGCTACATGAACGAGAGCGGCGGGCCGGTCAAGCAGCTGGCCGCGTTCTACAAGGTGCCGCCGGCACGGGTCGTGGCGATCCACGACGAGCTCGACATCCCCTTCGACACCATGCGGGTCAAGCTCGGCGGCGGCGACAACGGCCACAACGGGCTGCGTTCGATGCGCTCGTCGCTCGGCACGGGCGACTTCCACCGGGTGCGGGTCGGCATCGGCCGTCCCCCCGGACGCCAGGACGTCGCCGACTTCGTGCTGTCCAACTACTCCTCCGCCGAGAAGAAGATCCTCCCCTTCCAGGTGGACACCGCCGCGGACGCGGTCGAGGTGCTGATCGCCGAGGGGCTCGAGCGCACCCAGCAGAAGTTCAACTCGTAGCGCCGATCGCTAGGGTTGCGCCCGTGAACTTCGCACCCGGAACTCCGCCCGCTGCCGCCGCCACCGACGACCACGCGCTCGCCGCCTGGCTGGCCACCGTCGCGGGGGAGCGCCTGCTCAAGGTACGCCGCGAAGGGCTCGAGGGTCGCGAGCTCAAGGACGCCGGCGACCGGGCCGCCCACGAGCTGTTGATGGACCTGCTCGCCGAGCACCGGCCGGCCGACGCCGTACTGTCCGAGGAGGGCAAGGACGACAAGGCACGGCTGACCAACAGCCGGGTGTGGATCGTGGACCCGCTCGACGGCACCCGCGAGTTCTCCGAGGTGCCGCGCGACGACTGGGCCGTCCACGTCGCGCTCTGGCAGGACGGCGACCTGACCGCCGGCGCCGTTGCCCTGCCGGCGCTGGGGGAGACCTTCGACACCGGGACGCCGCCCGTCGTACCTCCGAGCACCGCGGCCCGACCGCGGATCGCGGTCTCCCGCAGCCGTCCGCCGGAGTTCGTGCACGGCCTGGCGAAGGAGATCGACGCCGAGCTGGTGCCGATGGGCTCGGCCGGCGTCAAGGTCATCTCGGTGGCGCGCGACATCACCGACGCCTACGTGCACGCCGGCGGTCAGTACGAGTGGGACTCGGCCGCCCCGGTCGCGGTGGCCCGGGCCGCCGGCCTGTTCACCTCGCGCATCGACGGCTCACCGCTGGAGTACAACCAGGACGACGTCTACCTGCCCGACCTGATCGTGTGCCGGCCCGAGCTCGCCGAGCAGATCCTGGCGTTCGTCAGGGCCAACGGCGCTCACTAGCCGGGACTCGGTGCTCAGTCGACAGGCGAGCGCCAGTCCACCTCGTGGGTCGCTGCCACGGCGGCGAGCTGGGAGTTGACCTCGAGCTTGGCGAGGATCGACTTCACCTGGGTGCGGACGGTCGCCTCGGAGACCACCGACATGGTCGCGATGTCGCGGACCGTGCGGCCGTGCGTGAGATGTCCGAGGACCTCGGACTCCCTGACGGTGAGCTGGGCGAAGCGAGTCCGGAGCGCCTGCTCGTGCACCCGGTTCTCGTGCCAGCGCTTGAGCAGGTCCTCGCGCTCCGTGGGCTGCAGGACGGTCAGGCCGTCGCCCAGCCGTCGGAGCGTGGCGACGATCTCGTTGAGGGGCGACGACTTGCTGAGCACCTTGCGGGCGCCGTAGCGCATGCACTCGCCCCAGCGGGCGTGGTTCTCGTCGGCCGTGACCACCACGACGGCGGCCCCGCTCTGGACCAGGGACGGGATCAGCCGGGCGCCGTCGCCGAAGGGCCCGAGGTCGAGGTCCAGCACGACGATGTCGGGCCGGTTGCGGCAGACCAGGGAGAGGAGACTCGCCGACCTGCCGGGGTTCGTGGGCAGCTCGACCACCTGGGCATCGTGGCCGCTCGTCGTGAGCGCGAGGTCCAGGCACTCGGCGAACAGCGCGTGGTCGTCGAGGATCATCACCCGCAACCGGCTCCGGCTCCGGCCGGTGCGCGGGGTCTGCCCCGTGCGGTCAGGTGCTGCCTCGCGCGGCCCGCTCGGCCCCGTCGCCATCTGGTCATCAGCCATCATCGTCTCCCCGGTCACTCGAGCAGACTGCGATGCGCCTCGGCTCCGGCGATGAGGAACCCGGAGCCGGATACCGCAATTTGGGGGTGGGGCCGACGAGTCGGGCCACCCTCACGACCGGAAGGAACCGGGCGCGGCCTCGGTGGTGGCGTCCTCCTTCAGGCGACCCTTCCACTCGAAGTAGCGCCTGTCGGTGACCGGACAGCGGAACGTCTTGCCGGCCACCCGCTCGAGAGGTACGCCGGCGTGTCCGACCCATCGCACCTGGCGCGCGGGGACCCCGGCGACCAGGGCGAACTCGGGGACGTCCCGGGTGACGACCGCGCCGGCGGCCACCATGGCCCACCGGCCGATGCTGACCGGCGCGATGCAGACCGCTCGGGCGCCGATCGACGCGCCCTCGCCGACGTGGACGCCGACCGGCTCCCAGTCGTCGGCGGACTTGAGCTCGCCGTCCGGTCGGATGGCACGCGGGAAGAAGTCGTTGGTGAAGACGACAGCGGGGCCGATGAAGACGCCGTTCTCGACGAAGGCCGGCTCGTAGACGAGCGCGTGGTTCTGGATCTTGCACCGGTCGCCGATCATCACGCCCGGGCCGACGTAGGCGCCGCGTCCGATCACGCAGCTCCGGCCGACGACGGCGTTCTCCCGGATCTGGGCCAGGTGCCAGACGACGGTGTCCGCCCCGACGGTGGCGCGGTGATCGACATCGGCCGAGGCCTGCACACGGGGTGACTCTGTGATCGACATGCTGACCATCACACGACCCGGTCTGAGGCCGATGGGGGAGTTGCCATCACGCTACCCAATAGTCGGGAGGGCTCAGCTCACGACGGACGGTGTGAGCCGGTGCTGGTGGGAGAAGGCCCAGCTCTCGACCTCGTCGGCGATCACCGCACCCCACAGTCCGCGAGACGGCCGACGCGCGGCATAGACGACGCTCTGGCCCGACTCGGTGCCGAACCGGGCAACCGGCATGGTCAGGTAGATCAGGCCGGCCGACCGGAAGTTTCGCATCGAGGCCACCAGCTCGACCATCTCCTTCGTCGACCAGTCGCTGTCGACGGACAGGTGCTGGGTGACGGTGTCGAGGAAGTCGTAGAGCATGCGCGGGTCCTTGCGCATCTCCTGATGCAGGGCGTCCTGCATCAGGGTCCGCAGCACGACCTGCTGGCGGGCGACCCGGTCGAGGTCCCCGCGAGGAAGGCCGTAGCGCTGACCGACGTACTCCAGCGCCTGCTCCCCGTCGAGCCGGTGCGGGCCAGCGGTCCAGGTGACGTCGCGCGCCGAGTCGGTGACCGTGTCGGGAACGGTCACCGTGATGCCGCCGACGGCGTCGATGAGTGCCTCGAACCCGGACCAGTCGACGACGGCGAGGTGGTCGATCCGCACACTGGTCAACGCCTCCACGGTCGCGATGGCCAGTGACGGGCCCGACAGGGAGAAGGCGGCGTTGATCTTGTTCATGCCGTGGCCCGGGACGTTGACCCAGGTGTCACGCGGGATCGAGATCAGCGACGCGCCCCGTCGGTCGCCGTCGATGTGCAGGATCATCAGGGTGTCGCTGCGCTGCGCCCCGGGGATCCAGGCGGCCGCGCGGGCGGACCGGCCGGTGGTCGGGACTTCCGATCGGCGGTCGGTGCCGACGACGAGGACGTTGACCGCGTCGCCGGGCGGCTTGCTCGGCCGGTTCTCGAGACCGTCGAAGACCCCGGGGATCCGATCGACGTTGTCCGACAGCCGGTGCTCCAGGTAGAGGATGGCGCCGGCGGGGACCAGAGCGAGCAGCGCACAGCAGACCAGCAGGCCGATGATCGCCCTTCGGAGATGACGGTGTGGTCGCGGTCTGCGATCGGAATCGGACGCCAGATCCTCGAACAGGCTCATGCGGCCATTGACCGCGTCAGGAGGCCCTTGATGGCGGATCAGAACGCGTTATACCCAAGGCGCTGAGCCGAATACCCAATAGGCGGGAACATCGCTGCCCGCACGGGGTCGGCCCCCCTCCGAGGCGGATGCTCGCCTTGGTTGCCCGGTGCATTCAGCCTGGGCTGCCGCAAGGGAGGGGGACGAGGTGACCGAGGAGCGACGCGTAGCGAACGCACCTACCGTCAGCGTCGTGATCCCCGCCCACGACGAGGCGAAGGTGATCGCCGCCAACCTGCGCAGCCTCCTGGCAGGGACGGACCCCGGCCGGCTCGAGGTCGTCGTGGTCTGCAACGGCTGCGCCGACCAGACCGCCGACATCGCGAGAGGCGTCAACGGTGTCCGGGTGATCGAGATCCCCGAGCCCTCGAAGGCTCGGGCCGTCCAGGTCGGCAACGCGGCCGCGACGGTCTTCCCGCGCGTCCACCTCGACGCGGACGTCACGATCTCGGGTGCTGACGTGCTCGCCCTGGTCGCTCGGCTCCAGCACGGCGTACACGCGGTCGCACCGACCCGGGTGCTGCCGCTGGAGCACTCGTCCTGGCCGGTGCGCAGCTACTACCGGGTCTGGGAGCAGCTGCCTCAGGTACGCGGAGGGCTCTTCGGCCGCGGCGTGGTCGCCCTCTCCGCGGAGGGCCAGCGTCGAGTCGACGCGCTACCGCGGGTGATGAGCGACGACCTTGCGGTGTCGGAGGCCTTCGACGAAGCCGAGCGCTGTGTCGTCGTCGAGGCGAGAGCGACGGTTCACCCGCCGCGGACCACCGCGGACCTGCTCAACCGGCGGGTGCGTGTCGTCACGGGCAACGCGCAGGCGACGGATCTCGGAATCCGGCACCAGGGGTCGATCACGACGCCGTCGGTGCTCGGCCGGATGGTGGTGCGCAGCCCGAGGGTTGCCCTCCATCTCCCCATGTTTCTCGGGATCGGGCTGATCGCCCGCTTGAGGTCCCGCCGCGCCGTACGCGCGGGCGACTTCACCACCTGGCTGCGCGACGAGAGCTCGCGCGCCTAGCCCGCGAGCCGGCGACTGGAAAAGGAAGAACACCCCATGCTGAATGCGTTGACCCGCCAACTGCGCCACCTGCAGATCCCGCGCCACCTCGCGGCCGTCGGCGCCCTCGTCTTCGTCCTGGCGGGCCTGACCGTGGTCACGGCCAGCACCGCCAGCGCGGCGATCGACCCGTGCGGCCCGAGCGGCAACAAGATCGCCTGCGAGAACAGCAAGCCGGGCACGCCGTCGAGCGAGTGGGACGACTTCTACGGGGCCGGCGACGACAGCATCCAGGGCTTCTCGACCGACATCAGCGTCAACGTCGGGCAGAAGATCGACTTCAAGATCGACACCAACGCCCACAGCTACGGCATCACGATCTACCGTCTCGGCTACTACGGCGGAGACGGCGCGCGGCAGATCGCGACGGTGTCGCCGTCCGTCTCGCTCCCGCAGACGCAGCCGTCGTGCATCACCGACACCGCCACCGAGATGTACGACTGCGGCAACTGGAAGGTCTCGGCGTCCTGGAACGTGCCGACGACAGCGGTCTCCGGTGTCTACATCGCGCACCTCAACCGCCCGGACACCGGGGGATCCAGCCACATCACGTTCATCGTGCGCGACGACTCCAGCCACTCCGACGTGGTCTTCCAGACCTCGGACACCACGTGGCAGGCCTACAACGACTATGGCGGTTCGAGCTTCTACCACGGCGGGGCCAACGGCCGGACCTTCAAGGCGAGCTACAACCGGCCGTTCGCCACCCGGGGCGGCAGCACCAACCACGACTTCTTCTTCTCGGCCGAGTACCCGATGGTCCGCTTCATGGAGAAGAACGGCTACGACGTCAGCTACCTGGCCGCCGTCGACACGGACCGCTACGGGCCGCTGCTGCAGAACCACAAGACCTACCTGTCGGTGGGGCACGACGAGTACTGGAGCGGTGCGCAGCGCGCCAACGTCGAGGCGGCACGCGACGCCGGCGTCAACCTGATGTTCCTGAGCGGCAATGAGATGTACTGGCGCACGCGCTACGAGCCCTCCGCCGACACCAGCCACACGGCGTACCGGACCCTCGTGTCGTACAAGGAGACGTGGGAGCAGGCCAAGGTCGACCCGTCGCCCGAGTGGACCGGCACCTGGCGAGACCCGCGCTTCGCCCCCAAGAACCAGGGCGGCGGACGCCCGGAGAACGCGCTGACCGGCACCATCTACATGTCGAACTTCACCGACCTACCGGTGACCGTCAATGCCGCCGAGGGGAAGATGCGGCTGTGGCGCAACACCAGTCTCGCCACGATGTCCTCGGGCTCGGCGGCCCTGGCGCCACACACCGTCGGATATGAGTCGAATGAGGACGTCGACAACGGTGAGCGACCAGCGGGCCTGGTCCGGCTGTCGACGACGACCGGGAACTCGCCCGAGTACCTGCAGGACTTCGGCAACACGACGGCGGTCGGCACGACCACGCACCACGTCACGATGTACCGCGCCCCCAGTGGGGCGCTGGTGTTCAGCGCCGGCAGCATCCAGTGGAGCTGGGGCCTCGACGCCACGCACGACTCGGCGTACGACCCCGAGCCCGCGGACGTGCGGATGCAACAGGCACAGGTCAACCTGCTGGCCGACATGAGCGCCCAGCCGACGACGTTGAGCACCGGGCTGAGCCTGGCCACCAAGTCGACCGACACCACCGGGCCGACCACGACGATCACCACGCCCGCGAGCGGTGCCACCGTCACCAACGGCACACAGACCACGATCAGCGGGACCGCCGTCGACAACGGTGGCGGCAAGGTCGCCGGCGTCGAGGTCTCGACGGACGCCGGTGCCACCTGGCACCCGGCCACCGGTACGACGAGCTGGACCTACACCGCCGTCCAGTCGGGGATGGGCTCGACCGACCTGCGGGTCCGGGCGATCGACGACAGCGCCAACATCGGGGTGACGGCGACCCGCAACGTCACCGTCACCTGTCCCTGCAGCATCTTCGGCGCCACGGTGCCGGCGACGCCGGCGGCCAACGACGGAGGGGCGGCGGAGCTGGGCATCCAGTTCAAGTCGACCACCGACGGCTTCATCTCCGGCGTCCGGTTCTACAAGGGCACCGGGAACGACGGGACCCACGTGGGATCGCTCTGGAGCACAGCGGGTGAGCTGCTCGCCCAGGCCACGTTCACCAACGAGACGGCGACCGGCTGGCAGTCGGTGTCGTTCTCGACCCCCGTGCCGGTGACGGCCGGCCAGACCTACATCGCGTCGTACACCGCGCCGCTCGGGCACTACGCCGTCGAGCAGTACGCCTTCGCGTCGAGGGGTCTCACCGCCACACCACTGAAGATCGACGGCGGCTTCGGCGCCACGCCCGCCGGGGTGTACGCCGTGGCCGGCCGCTTCCCGAACGTCAGCTTCCGCAACTCGAACTACTTCGTCGACGTCCGGTTCACCTCGGTCGACGACTCTCCGCTGATCGCCACCAACCAGTGGCCGATCCCCGACTCGACGAGCGTGCCCGCGTCCACGGCGATCACCGCGAAGTTCAACAAGAACGTCACCGCTGGCAGCGTCGGCGTCACGGTCAAGGACGCCAACAACGTCACGGTGCCGGGGACCACGTCGTACAACGCGACGACGCGAACCGTCACGTTCACGCCGTCGTCCGCACTCGCCGGCTTCGTCAAGCACACGGTCACCGTGTCCGCGACCGATCCATTGGGGAGTCCGCTCACCACCGGCAAGACCTGGTCGTTCACGACGGCCAAGCCGCCGAGCGCCCCAGGCGTCTGTCCGTGCACCCTGTTCGACGACGACAAGGTGCCGGGCATGCTCGAGGCCAACGACCCCGGCCCGGTGACGCTCGGCGTCCGGTTCACCGCCGACAAGGCGGGCTCGGTCACCGGCATCCGGTTCTACAAGGGCGTCAACAACACCGGCTCGCACACCGGCGCGCTCTGGTCGGCGAGCGGCACGCTGCTCGCGCAGGGCACCTTCACGAACGAGTCGACGGCCGGGTGGCAGACGCTGACGTTCGCCAACCCGGTGCCGATCGCGAAGAACACGCAGTACGTCGCGTCGTACCGCGCCCCGGTCGGGCGGTGGTCGGCCGACGTCAACACCTTCGACGGCACCGACCTCAACCGGGCCCCGCTGCACGTGCTGAGCAACTCGGGCGCCTACACCTACGGGACCGGCTTCCCGAGCTCGACATCTGGGTTCAACTACCACGTGGACGTGATGTTCGAGAAGGGCGCCCCGACGATCGGGGTCGTCAGCCAGGACCCTGCGCCCGGTGCGCTCTCCGTGCCTCGGACCTCGCCGATCAAGGTGACGTTCACCGAGCCGATCCTGGCGACCGGCTACTCGATGCAGGTCAGCCAGGTGACCGGGTCGGGCACGACCCCGATCGCGGGGAACGTCGTCCGGACGGCCGATGCGATGGGGCTGACGTTCACGCCGTCCTCGCCGCTGCCCCCGGACTCCGACATCCGCATCGTGCTGTCGGGGGTGACCTCGGCGGAGGGCGTGGTCCTGCCCACCCAGACGTGGACCTTCCACACCCGGGCACCGGACGCGCCGAACGCACAGACGATGTTCAGCGACGTCATCCCCGACAACGCGTCGGCCAACGAGTCCTCGCCGGTCGAGCTCGGCACGGTCTTCCAGCCCAGCAAGGACGGCACGGTCACGGCCATCCGGTTCTTCAAGGGTGCCGGCAACGCGGGGACGCACACCGGCTCGCTGTGGAGCACCGCCGGCGTCCGCCTGGCGACGGTGACGTTCTCGAACGAGACCGCGACCGGCTGGCAGACGGCGACCCTGGCGACGCCGGTGCAGGTCAGTGCCGGCACGTCGTACGTCGTGTCCTACTACGCCCCGCAGGGCAACTACGCCTACACCAGCGGCTTCTTCGTGAACCCGTGGACCAACGGGGCCCTGACGGCGCCGGCGGGCAACAACGGCCGCTATCTGTACGGCGCCGGTGGCGGGTTCCCCGTCAACTCGTGGGCATCGACCAACTACTTCGTCGACGTCCTGTTCAGCCCGGCCCCGCCGAGCGTGAGCATCACGTCGCGGGCGCCGGCGTCTGGTGCGACGGACGTGCCGCGCACCGCGAAGCCGGCGGCCACGTTCAGCGCGCCGATCGCGGCCGGCTGGTCGATGTCGGTCAAGGCCGGGACGACCACGCTCGCGGGCTCGGCCCAGCTGTCCGCGGACGCGAAGACCCTGACGTTCACACCGGATGCGCCATTGCCGGCGTCGAGCACGATCACGGTGACCCTCACCGGGGTGATGTCGACGGAGGACGCCTCGCTCGGCACGCAGTCGTGGACCTTCCAGACGGAGGCCGGCGCGACCGCGCTGAGCTCGCTGCTCAGCGGAGGGGTCCCGGCGAACGCCGCGGTGAGCGACGGCCAGGCGATCGAGCTCGGCATGGCGTTCACCCCGACGGCGTCCGGCGCCGTCACCGGCATCCGCTTCTACAAGGGTGCGGCCAACACCGGGACGCACACGGGCTCGATCTGGTCGACGTCGGGCACTCGCCTGGCGACCGTCACCTTCACCGGCGAGTCCGCGTCCGGATGGCAGACCGCCGACCTCGCGACGCCGTTGAACCTGACGGCGGGCGAGACCTACATCGTCTCCTACTACAGCCCCACCGGTGTCTTCGCGATCACGGCGGGCTACTTCGCGGGGCCGCCGGTCACGGCAGGTGGTCTGGCGGCGTCCACGGCCAACGGCCGCTACGTCTACGGCGTGGGCGGCGGGTTCCCGAACGGTACGTCGGGAGGCGGCAACAACTACTGGGTGGACCTGGTCTACCGGTACCAGACGGGCTGATCCACGACGCGTCAGGCAGGGGTGCCGCACGCCCGTGCGTGGGGCACCCCGCTGTCGCCGTACCTGCTCGTGAAAGGCCCTCCCCCATATGGGGGAGGCAAGCCCGTAAACGGATTTCGCGTCCTGTGGATGTTGAAGCGTTGGGCTCAGGAAGTACTGCACAGGCCAATACCTTTGGGGGAATTGTGGAAGCTCAGTCGAGCACGTTGTCGGGTGCCGAGGTCCTGGTGACCGGCGGAGCCGGAACGATCGGGTCGACTCTCGTGGACCAGCTGCTGGACGCCGGTGTCGCCCACGTCGACGTGGTGGACAACCTGGTCCGCGGCCGGCGTGCCAACCTCGACGCGGCTCTAGCGTCCGGCCGGGTCGACCTCGTCGACGGCGACATCCGGGACCGCGACCTGGTGCGCGACCTGACCAAGGGCAAGGACCTGGTCTTCCACCAGGCGGCGATCCGGATCACCCAGTGTGCGGAGGAGCCGCGGCTGGCACTCGAGGTCCTGGTCGACGGCACCTTCAACGTCTACGAGGCGGCCGCGGCGGAGCGCGTCACCAAGCTCGTGTCGGCGTCCAGTGCGTCGGTGTACGGGCTGGCCGAGGAGTTCCCCACGTCGGAGCGCCACCACCACCACAACAACGACACCTTCTACGGTGCGGCGAAGTCGTTCAACGAGGGCATGCTCCGGCACTTCCGAGCCAGCGACGGCCTCGACTACGTGGCCCTGCGGTACTTCAACGTGTACGGCCCGCGGATGGACGTGCACGGCGTCTACACCGAGGTCCTGGTCCGATGGATGGAGCGGATCGCCGACGGCCGGCCGCCGCTGATCTTCGGGGACGGCCAGCAGACCATGGACTTCGTCTTCACCCGGGACATCGCGCGGGCCAACCTCCTCGCAGCGGTCGCGGACGTCAACGACGGCGTCTACAACATCGCGAGCGGGGTCGAGACCAGCCTGCTCGACCTGGCCGAGGCGATGCTCCGGGCGACCGACTCCGACCTCTCGGTCGAGTTCGGCCCGGCCCGCGAGGTCAACGGTGTCACCCGCCGCCTGGCGGATGTCACCGCGGCCCGTGAGGACCTTGGCTTCGTGACCGAGGTGGGCATCGAGGACGGGCTGCGTGAGCTGATCGCCTGGTGGCGGGCCGAGCGCGACCTGGTCGGTGCGGGGGCGACGGCATGAAGATCACGGCGACCGACGAGAAGCTGCCCGGCGTCCGGCTCCTGGACTACGAGACCTTCCAGGACGAACGAGGCTTCTTCTACGAGTCCTACAGCCAGCGCAAGTTCGCCGATCTCGGCATCGACCTGACCTTCATCCAGGACAACCACTCGCGCTCCAAGCGCGGCGTCGTCCGCGGCCTGCACTACCAGGGCCCGGCCGGTGCGCAGTGGCGGCTGGTGCGGTGCACCGTCGGCGAGATCTACGACGTCGTCGTCGACATCCAGGTCGACTCACCGACGTTCGGCCAGTGGATCGGGGTGTCGCTCAGCGCCGAGAACAAGTCGCAGCTGCTGATCCCGCCCGCCTATGCACACGGCTTCGTGGTGGTCTCGGACGTCGCGGAGGTGCAGTACAAGTGCACCGGCCTGCACAACCCCCAGGCGGAGCGAGCCATGGCCTTCGACGATCCGGAGCTGGGCATCACCTGGCCCGTGGAGGAGCCCATCTCCTCCGCGAAGGACGCCGTCGCGCCGTCGTTCAGCGACTACCGAGCCAACCCCGACTTCCCAGCAGGCTGGGACCGCTGAGCGGTCCGCCGGAAAAGAGACCGTCGATGATTCCCATCACCCGCCTCGCCCTCGGTGAGGCCGAGGCCGAGGCCGCCGCTGCCGTCGTCCGCTCGGGATGGCTGATGAACGGACCGCGCACCGCCGAGTTCGAGGGCCTCGTCGCAGAGTACGTCGGGGCCGAGCACGCCGTCGCGGTGAGCAGCTGCACGACGGGTCTGCACCTCGCGTTGCTGGCGGCCGGTGTCGGCCCGGGCGACGAGGTGATCTGCCCGTCCTTCAGCTTCATCGCCACGGCGAACGCGATCCGCTACTGCGGTGCGACGCCGGTCTTCGTCGATGTCGACCCGCGCACCTTCAACATCGACCCGGCCCTCATCGAGGCCGCCGTCACGCCGCGGACCCGCGCGATCCTGCCGGTGAGCCAGATCGGGTTGCCGGCCGACATTCCCGCGGTCATGGAGATCGCGGCCCGGCACGGCCTCAAGGTCGTCGAGGACGCGGCGCCCTCACTGGGCGCGACCGTCCACGGGCGCCGGCTCGGTGCCTTGTCGGACCTCACCTGCTTCTCCTTCGACGCCCGCAAGATCCTGACGACCGGTGAGGGCGGCATGGTCACGACCGACGACGCGGCCGCCGCGGACCGGATCCGTCTGCTCCGGGCCCACGCGGCGTCGGTGTCGACGGCCGACCGGGACCGAGCGCAGAAGGTGGTCCTGGAGACCTACCCCGAGGTGGGGTTCAACCACAAGATCACCGACATCCAGTCGGCGATCGGCGTCGTGCAGATGGGCCGGGTCGACGAGATCGTCGCCGAGCGGCACCGCCTCGGCCGCCGGTACGACGAGCTGCTCGCCGGCCAGGAGGGCGTGGAGACGCCGTACGTGCCGCCGGGCTTCTCGCACGTCTACCAGTCCTACAACGTCCGGCTGCACACGGATCGGACGCAGGAGGAGGTGATGGTGGCGATGTTGGAGCTCGGAGTCGCCACTCGCCGCATCTTCGCCATCCACACCCAGCCGGCGTACGCCGCCCTCCCGACGGTGCCGTTGCCGCACACCGACGAGGCCGCCGCCCGGACGATCCTCCTGCCGTTGTTCGTCGGCCTGACCGACGACGAGCAGGACCAGGTCGTCAACGCCCTCGAGAAGTGCCTGTGAACACGGCCGCGAAGGAGAACCGTCATGTCTCGTGAGCGTTTGGGAGTCGCGGTCGTCGGAGCCGGCTACTGGGGACCGAACCTGGTCCGGAACTTCCTGGCCAGCGACGACTGGGACCTGGTCGCCGTCTGTGACCTCGACGTCACCAAGGCACGCAAGCTGGTGCAGGACCTGCCGTTCGTGACCATCACCGACTCGCTCGCCGAGGTGCTGGCCATGGGCGACGTGGACGCGGTCGCGATCGCGACGCCGGCCGCGACGCACCAGGGTCTGGCACTCGCCGCCATGCGCGCGGGCAAGCACGTCCTGGTCGAGAAGCCGCTCGCGGACAGTGTGGACCGCGGCCGGGCGATGGTGCTCGAAGCGGAGCGCAACGGCCTGGTGCTGATGGCCGACCACACGTACTGCTACACGCCCGCCGTGGCGAAGATCCGCGAGCTGGTGGCCGAGGGAGCGCTCGGCGACATCCTCTTCATCGACTCGGTCCGCATCAACCTCGGGCTGATCCAGCCCGACGTCGACGTGCTGTGGGACCTGGCGCCGCACGACCTGTCGGTGTTCGACTTCGTGCTGCCCGGAGGTCTCGACCCGGTCGGCGTCTCGGCGCACGGCGCCGACCCGATCGGCGCGGGCAAGGCGTGCGTGGGACACCTGAACCTGCCGTTGCGTAGTGGCGCGATGGCCCACGTCCACGTCAACTGGCTCAGCCCCACCAAGATCCGGCAGATGGTGATCGGTGGGTCGCGTCGCACCCTGGTGTGGGACGACCTCAACCTCGTGCAGCGGGTCAGCATCTACGACCGTGGGATCGAGCTCGCGGAGCGCCCCGCCGACGGCGCGGCCCGCGCGGCGCAGAACATCGCCTACCGCGTCGGCGACACCTGGGCCCCGGCGCTCAAGGAGCGCGAGGCGCTCGGCGCCATGGTCGAGGAGTTCGCGGCGAGCATCCGTGAGGAGCGGGCACCGCGCACCGACGGACGGGCGGGCCTGCGCATCCTGAACGTGCTCGAGGCCGCCGGCGAGAGCATGCAGCAGAACGGCAGCCTCGTGACGCTGCCGGCCGCACCCGCTCTCGCCGAGCCCGCCCGGGCCGCGACATGAAGCTGGTCCTGGTCGCCAGGAGCGGCCTCGCGCTCGAGGCGCTGGCCGCCGTCCGCGCGACGGGTCAGCTGGACGACGCCGTCGTCCTCGACGACGACCCGGGCCACTGGGGGAGCACCTTCGCCGGAGTACCGGTCATCGGTGGCCTCGAGCAGGTCCCCCGGCTCACCGGCCACCAGCTGCTCGTCTGCGCCGGACGCGGGTCGACTCGTGAGGACCTCGTCGGCAGGCTCTCGGAGCTGGGCGTCGGCCCCGGTCGTTTCGCGACCGTGGTGCACCCGTCCGTCGACGTACCTCTCGGCTGCTTCGTCGGAGGTGGCAGCGTCCTCCTCCAGGGAGCCGTCCTGACCGCCAACGTCCGGGTGGGACACCACGTGGTGGTGATGCCGAACGCGGTGCTGACGCATGACGACGTCGTCGACGACTACGCGACGATCTGTGCCGGCGTCGCGCTCGGCGGTCGCGTGCGGGTCGGGCGGGGCGCCTACCTGGGGATGAACTCCTCGGTGCGAGAGGGACGTGTGGTCGGCACCGGCTCGGTGCTCGGGATGGGCGCAGCGCTCACGGTGGACCTTCCGGCCGGGGAGACCTGGGTCGGCGTCCCTGCGCGACGCCTGCGAGAGGCAGCAACGACGAACGCCGGGTGGCCCGGCGAGGAGGGGTTCGCGTCATGACGGTTCCGTTCGTGGACTTGGTAGCCCAGCACGAGGAGGTCGCCGAGGAGGTGGGCCTCGGACTCCAGGACGTGTTCGCCCGCGCCGCCTTCGTGGGCGGCGCCGAGGTCGACGCGTTCGAGCGGGAGTACGCCGCCTACGTCGGCACTGCGCACTGTGTCGGCGTCGGCAACGGGACCGACGCCCTCGAGCTTGCTCTTCGAGCCGTGGGTGTCACTCCCGGGGGTGAGGTGATCCTGCCGGCCAACACCTTCATCGCCACCGCCGAGGCGGTCTCGCGGATCGGCGCGCGGCCGGTCGTGGTCGACGTCGACGACGAGTTCCTGCTGATCGACCCCGAGCAGGTCGCGAGGGCGGTCACGGCTCGCACCCAGGCGATCGTCCCGGTCCACCTCTTCGGGCAGACCGCCTTCGTCGAGCGGCTCCAGGACGCGGCCGGCGGGATCCCGATCGTCGAGGACGCGGCCCAGTCGCAGGGCGCTCTCCGGCACGGCCGGCCGGCGGGGTCGCTGGGTCTCGTCTCGGCGACCAGCTTCTACCCGGGCAAGAACCTGGGCGCTGCAGGCGACGCGGGATCGGTGATGACCGACGACCCGCGGATCGCCGAGACGGTCCGGGTGCTCGCCGCCCACGGCTCGCCACGCAAGTATGTGCACGACGTCGTGGGGATGAACTCCCGTCTCGACACGATCCAGGCCGTCTACCTGAGGGCGAAGCTCTCCCGGCTGGAGAAGTGGAACCAGCTGCGTCGCGAGGCGGCCGCCCGCTACGGCCAGCTCCTGGCGCCCCTCCCGGGCGTCCGCGTGCCGCACTCGGCCGACGGCAACCACGATGTCTGGCATCTATACGTGGTCCGCTCGCAGCACCGCGACCGCCTGCTCACGGACCTGGCCGCGTCCGGCATCGGTGCGGGCGTCCACTACCCGACACCGGTCCACCTGACCCCGGCGTACGCCCACCTCGGACTCGGCGCCGGCACCTGTCCCGTCGCGGAGCAGGCGGCGCGCGAGATCCTGTCGCTCCCGATGTTCCCGCACCTGGCCTCCGAGCAGCAGGAGCGGGTCGCGGCCGGGGTGGCCGCCTCCCTGGGGAGCTGAGATGCGTCTGCGTCGGCCCGTCGCGCTCACCTCGCGTCCCCGGGTCTCGGTGGTCGTGCCCTGCTACAACTACGGGCGGTTCCTGCCCCAGGCGGTGTCGTCCGCACTCGACCAGGAGCACGTCGACGTCGACGTGCTGATCGTCGACGACGCCTCGACCGACGACAGTGCCGAGGTCGCGCACCGCCTCGCGGCGGCCGACGAGCGGGTCGCGCTGCTGGCGCACTCGACCAACCAGGGCCACATCCGGACCTACAACGAGGGCCTGAGCAAGGTGAGTGGTGACTACGTCGTCCTGCTCTCGGCCGACGACGTGCTGACGACGAACTCGCTGACCCGGGCGACCGCCCTGATGGAGACGCACCCTGAGATCGGCTTGGTGTACGGGCACGCGCCGTCGTTCGCCGACGTACCTGCCGACATCGACACCCGCACCAGGAGCTGGTCGGTGTGGGGACCCGGGGAGTGGATGTCGGCCCGGGTACGGCGGGCGAAGAACCCGGTCTACACGCCGAGCGCGGTGCTGCGGACCGCAGCGTGGTCGCCGATCGGGGTGTACGACGAGCGGCTCCCGCACGGGGCAGACATGCTGCTCTGGTACCAGGTCGCAGCGACCTGGGGGGTGGGGCGCGTCAACAACGGCGCCCAGGCGGGCTACCGCGTGCACGGCGCGAACATGCACCTCACCAGGTTCGCGGGCATGCTCCGAGACCTCGTCGAGCAGCGCGAGGTCCTCCGCATCTTCTTCGACGCCCCGCCCGCCGGGGTCGAGCTGACCGGCGACCTGCGGGAGCAGGCCCACCGCTCGCTCGTACGGCGTGCCCGGCGGCTCGCCCTCTCGAGCGCTCGCGACGGTGCCGACCCCGAGGTGGTCGCGGCCTTCACCGCCTTCGCCGACGAGACCGAGGCCGCGCAGGGCTTCACGACCCGGCGGGTGGCCGGTCTGGCGGACTCGGCGCTCGAGCACCGGGCCGCGGCGTTCCCTCGCCGGGTCGAGGAGCACCTCAAGTGGCGGCTGTGGCGTAGGTACGGCATATGACCGATCCGGCGACGCTGAGCGCCCGGGTGCGCACGGGCGTCATGTGGAGCGCACTCAACAACCTCACGTTGCGGGTCGGCACCCTGGTGGTGGGGATCTGCCTGGCACGCCTGCTCGACCCGCAGGCCTTCGGCGTCTTCGCCATCGCGCTGACCGTCCAGACCGCGCTGATGACGCTGAGCGAGCTCGGCCTGGCCGCCGACCTGATCCGGCACGGGGACATCGACCGCCGCGGTCCGACGATCGCGACCCTGTCACTGGTCTCGTCCGGCCTGCTCACCGGAGCGGTGCTGCTCGCCGCGCCCGCGTTCGCGGCGTTCTTCGACACCCCCGAGGCCGCCTCGGTGATCCGGGTGATGGGCCTGACCCTGATCCTCGCCGGCATCGGCGTGGTGCCGTTCTCACGGCTGCAGCGAGACCTGCGGCAGCGGGAGCTCTTCCAGATCGAGGTGGTCGCGTTCGTCCTGTCGACCGGCCTCTCGATCGGCCTGGCCGTCGGCGGCTGGGGCGCGATGTCGATCGCGATCGCCCGCCTGGTCTCACAGACAGCCGTCGTCGTGCTCGAGTTCGCGATGACGCGGACGCGCCCGCAGCTGGGGTGGGACCGGGCGATCGCGTGGTCCGGCCTTCGCTTCGGCCTCCCGCTCTCGCTCGCGGGCCTGCTGTCGTTGGGCCTGCTCAACGTCGACAACGTCGCCGTCGGCCGCCTGGGCGGTGCGACCCTGCTCGGCCTGTACGCCATCGCCTTCAACCTGTCGTCGTGGCCGAGCTCGATCGTGGGGACGGCCATCCGGGCCGTCGCGATGCCGGCCTTCGCGGAGAACGCCGCGAACAGGGACCACGACAACAGCGGCGCGCTCGCCCGCGCGTGCGGACTGACGTGGGGCGTCGCCGTCCCGATGTCCATCGGACTGGGGGTCCTGGCCCACCCGGTGGTGACGATCCTGTACGGCGAGCGGTGGGCCGCCGCCGCGACCGCGCTGGTGTGGCTCGCCCCGTTGGGGGCCCTGCGGATCCTGATGGACGTCTGGGTCGCCTACCTGACCGCGCACGGGCGCTCGATCATGCTGCTGTCGTGCCAGGCGGCCTGGTTCGTGGCGCTGGTCCCGACCATGTGGTGGGCGGTCCACCACCGCGGCCTTGCCGGCGCCGGCCTGGCCCACGTCGCGGTCGCCGTACTGGTCGCGCTCCCGGCGTTCCTGCTGGCTCTCCACGGTACGGGCGTGCAGTGCGGCCGGGTGCTGCGTGCTCTCTGGGTCCCCGCGGCCGCCGCGGTGCCGATGACGGGTGTCGGGCTGGTGGCGACAGCGGTGCTCGACGACCCGTGGCTCCAGCTCTTCGGGGCCGGACTCGCCATGTCGGCGGTCTACCTGCTGACGGCGGGTCCGTCCCTGCGTCGGCTGCTCGCCGAGGCGATGCCGGCCGATCCCGCTCCACCGTCGAAGGTCACGGTGGGCGTAGTCGGGGGCGACCATGCTTCCTAGTGCTTCGGGGACAGCCCGCGCCGCGCTCGGTCGGTGGCGTTCGCACCGCGATCGGCGGTGGCGGCGGGTGCCGCAGATCCGGGTGCACCCCGGCACCGGTGCGCCGACGGTCTACTACCTCGTCCCGGACGTCGACACCCCCCACGGCGGCGTCCGGGTCGCCTACCGCCACGTCGACCTGCTGAACGACCTGGGCGTCCGCGCCGCCGTCCTGCATGCCGCACCCGGGTTCCGGGCGACCTGGTTCCCGAACGCGACTCGTGTCGTCGACCACGGGTCGCTGCGGTTCTGCGCCGACGACCTCCTCGTGGTCCCGGAGGTGTACGGACCGTCGATGCACACGATCGATCCGGAGGCGCGGGTCCTGGTCTTCAACCAGGGCGCCTACCTGACGTTCGACGCGCTCGACCTCGAGGACACGCGGCCCGGGTCGCCGTACGGCGAGATCGGCCGTCTCGAAGGGATCATGACCGTCTCGCGAGACAGCGCCCACCTGCTGTCGCTGTCCTTCCCGGACGTGCCGATCCACATCGCCCGGCCGGTGGTCGACGGCGGCCTGTTCCATCCCGGCCCGCCGCCGGATCGGCGGGCCTTCGCCTTCACCGTGACCCGGCGCGGTCCCGAGCGCAACCAGGTCCTGCACATGCTGCGCGCGCTCGGTGTGGACTGGGATCCCGTGCCGTTGACAGGGATGTCCGAGCTCCAGATGGCCGAGACGTTGCGCGAGACGCCGCTCTTCGTCAGCTTCAGCGACCGCGACGGCTTCGGACTGCCGCCCGCGGAGGCGATGGCTTCCGGCTGCTACGTCGTCGGCTACCCGGGTGGTGGCGGTGAGGAGTTCTTCGACCCCGGCTACTGCAGCCCGGTGCGGTCGACGGCGGAGCTCGTCACCGAGCTCCAGCGGGTGATGGGCCTGCCTCTGCCCGAGCTCGCGGCGGTCGGCCGGCGGGCGTCCGCGGCGGTGCTCCAGCGCTACGACGAGGACGGCTTGCGCGACGACCTGGTGCGGATCTTCGCGCCGCTGACGGCGATGCGTTGAGGGGTCGACTGTCGCAGGACCGAGCCGCGCCAGGGGAGCTGACGGGGCCGCCGGGACGGCCGGGTGAGGGCTTCGAAGGCTCGCCTGGCCTCAGGATCGCGGCGGAGCGACCACGCCAGCTCCCGCGCGGTCGTCAGCAGGTAGAAGGCGATGCTCGACGGCAGCCGGTGCCGGCGTCGGTAGAGCCGGACCCGGTTCAGTGCCTGCATGGCGTACAGCTCGGGGCTCTGCCCCGAGGCGCCGCCGATGTGCATGGCGCGGGCCTGCGGCTCGACGTACGTGCGGTAGCCGAGGTCGCGGGCCCGGAGGCACAGGTCGGTCTCCTCCGAGTACATGAAGAAGGACTCGTCCAGGCCGTCGAGGGCGTCGTAGCACTCCCGGCTGACGAGCATCAGGGCCCCGGTGGCCCACGCGACGGGGTGGCGGTGCTGGTACGACGCGTCGTCGGTCACCGCCTCGCTCAGTGCGGCCCAGCGCGAGTGCCCGAACCCGATGGACCGGAGCAGGGACGGGTCTCGTCGCAGCGACCGCGCGACCCGACCGTCCTCGTCGAGGATCACCGGGACGACGATCCCGGCACCGGTGGCGACCTGGGTGTCCACCAGGCGCTCGATGCATCCCGGCTCGAGGAGGCAGTCCGGGTTCAGCATCAGGATCGGACCGGAGCCGCCGAGGGCGGCTACGCCTCGGTTCAGGCCCGAGGCGTAGCCGTCGTTCGGGGCTGGTGCCAGCCGCGCGTCGTCGCGACCGTTCACCACGTCGCAGGTCGAGTCCGTCGAGGCGTTGTCGACGACGACCGTGAAACACGACAGCCTGCCCGCGGCGGCGGGCAGGCTGTCGAGCAGTGGGCCGATGGTCGTCGCGCTGTTGTAGGTCACGACGACGACATCGACGGACTGGCTCATCCCGCGATCCTATGAGCGGATCGCAGTCTGTGGTGGGTGAATCAGCCGGTGACGGCCTTGCCGGTGGTGGCGTCGACGTTGCCGGTGAAGGTGACCGCGCCGGCCTTGTTGCCGCGCATCAGGGCGTATCCGTAGTAGCCCTTCACCAGCTTGTTGTTGGTGTACTTCACGTTGGTGATCAGCTTCGTCGTCGAGAAGTTGCCGTCGGCGTACACGGTGTAGCCGCCACCCGCGAGGCGGTTGCCGTCGATGACCACGTTGTCCACGGCACCGAAGTAGTTGTCGATCATGACCGCGGAGGTCTGCGTGTGGTTGGTCATGTCCACGGTGGTGCCGGTCATGCTGATGTTGCTGACGCCGCCGTCGATCTGGACGCCGTCGTAGTGCGGGGCGCCGGGGGAGTTCAGGTCGTGGATGTACGAGTTGGTCATCACGGCGCCTGAGCTCGGGACCCAGCCGTTCTCGACACCCTGGACCTCGACGCTGTCGTAGGTGCCCGGACCGACGATCCCGCTGGAGCCCTCGGTGCCGCTCATGCCCTTGCCGTCGACCGAGACGTGCTCGAAGCGCACGTTCTTGGCGGTGTTCTTGACGGTCACGAGCCACCAGGCCGACGAGGTCACCTTGGTGTTGCGCACGGTCACGTTGGACGCGTTGATCGTCAGCGTGCCGGTGATGTTCAGCCCCTCGACGACGGCGCCGTCCGTGTTCACGGTGACGCTGCCCGAGGCCTTGAGCGTGGTCCCGGCAGGAACGCCGGCGGTCCCGGGGTCGGCGGGCGTGGTCGGGGTCGTCGGCGTCGTCGGGGTGGTCGGCGTCGTCGGGGTGGTCGGCGTCGTCGGGGTGGTCGGCGTCGTCGGGGTGGTCGGCGTCGTCGGGGTGGTCGGCGTCGTCGGGGTGGTCGGCTTCGTGGGCTTGCCGCGGTGCGGGCGCGGGAAGAAGCGGATGTCGACGGAGTAGTGCGAGCTGCTCGCGCGGACCCGCGAGCCGGACGGGGCCTCGAAGACACCGCGCCAAGCGGTCAGCGCCTTGTTGCGGACCGGCTGGGCCGGGCTCAGCGCGTTGGGGGTCGTGGCGTAGCCGCCACGCGGTGCGACGTACGACGCCACGTAGTGGCGACCGGGCACGATCCGCACCGGGTGCGCCAGCTTCGCGTTGCGCCAGCCGGCGGTCGCCGACGCACTGGTGGTGCCGGTCGCGAGGAGCTTGCCGCTCGCGGTCGTCAGCTGGACGCCGTACGCCTGCCGGTCGGCGGCACCGCGGTAGACGCGGACGACGTCGATGCGCCCGGCGCGCTTGCTGGAGAACTCCACGCCGACCCGGACCCGGCGACGGTCGCTGGTGACCGCCTCGGTCGGGGCAGCGGCGCCGGCGCCCAGGCCGTACGCCGCCTCGCTGGCGGACCGGTTGCTGCCGGCGTCGGTCGGCAGCGGAGCCACCGAGGCGCTGGCGGGCAGCGCCGCCGTCAGTGGGAGGGCAACGACGGCTGCCAAGGCAGCGCGACGTACCCGAGAAAGCTTGCTCATTTCTTGACTCCTATAGGGGCTTTGAATTAGCTCGCGGTCCCCCGATCCGCTCGGACCTGGACCGTTCGTCGGCGCCATTGCCGACGAGACAAAACCGGTGTTGCCATCGGCCTCAAGGTCCGTGGCGAGGCTTGCCCTCGCCTGGCAGCACCAAACAACCGGATCGGTCAGAAGGTGCGCAAATCCGCGCAAAATAAGGAGATTTAACCTTCAGGGCGCGGATCTAATGGACGATCTCATCAAGATTGGGGACGCCCCAGCGTGAGATCGGACGAACATCGTCCGATGCTGGTCTAGGCCAGTGCCGAGCGGGTTGTCGCGCCTGTGGCGAAGGTCACACAGTTGCGCGCGTCATGGCGCGCCGCGCCCGCCGCGGGAGCACCTCGCGCCACGCCGCCCACGAGCGCCGGGTGAGGAACGGGCGCTCGAAGACGAGGTAGAACGCCCAGCAGGTCAGCAGCACGACCGGGACCGCGGTGCACAGCAGCGTGGCGAGCTTGACGGCCGGAGAGAGGTCCATCGGGGCGACGGCGAAGTGCCAGACGAGCCACAGGATCGGCGCGTGGATCAGGTAGATGCTGTAGCTGAACGCGCCGACGCCGACGAGGGCCCGGCTGCCGAGCAGCCCGGTGGCTGCCGGCGCCCGGCCCAGGGCGAGCCCGCCGATCACCGCGGCGACCGCGGCGCCGACCAGGAGGTCGACCCAGAAGAAGTGGTCGACGATCCACACCGAGCCCTGCCACAGGCACAGGCCGACGAACGCGAGCGCGAGCACCAGCCCAGCAGGGACCAGGTGTTGCGCGAACCGGAACCGGGAGCCGGGGCGGAGGAGCCCGGCCGCGACCACGCCCATCGCGAACAGCGCGATGTACTGCGGGGTGATGTTCAGGAACCGCTGGAAGGCGGTGACGTTGACGGCGAGCGCATAGCCGACGACCACGGAGGCGAGGATGCCGGCGAAGGTCCACTGCATCCCGAGGCGGCGGGCCAGGAGAATCATGATCGGGAACAGGAAGTAGATCTGCCACTCGACGGCGATGGACCAGAAGGCGCCGTTGGGCTTCGCGCTGTCCACGACGTCCTGGAGCATGACGGCGTGGACCGCGATGGCCTTCGCGTCGACCGTGGAGCCGGTCTGGTCGGCGGTCACCACCCCGAAGACCAGGCAGGAGAAGACCAGCGCCGCCCAGTACGTCGGGAGGATGCGCCAGCCGCGGCGCGCGATGAACTGCGCGCTCGAGCCCGGCAGGCGCAGGTCACGGCGCGCCGGCGCGATCGTCAGCGAGAAGCCCGAGACGACGATGAAGACCGAGACGGCCATGTGCCCGTAGAGCATCCAGCCGAACCAGGACGGGCCGGTGTTGCTCGGGAAGCCTGGGTAGACCGCGAGCCACGAGTGGTGGACGACGACGAACAGGGCGGCGAGGGCACGGATCCCGTCGAGGTAGTCGAACCGGGTCTGGACAAGCGGCTCGACCGCCTCTGCACGCTGCGCCGTGGGCATCATCGCTCGTCCGATTCCTGTGGCATCGGGCCACGTGGCCGCAGGCCTCGGCGATCGCCGTGGCCCGTGCTGCACGCTACGGCCGACCCAGGTGCCGTCCTCCGGGTCCGGGGGGCGCTTCAACCATATTGGGGATGTGCGCCTCGGATGGCTCGGCGCGGAGCAGGCGGCGGTTGAGACTGGGCTGGCAGGGCGGTCGCGGCACAGCGGCGCCCGATCGGTCGAGGCAGGGGGTCATTCGTGAAGCGGTTGGTGCGACCTGCCCTCCACGCCTGGGACAAGTTCAGGTGGGGTGCCCGGGTGGTCGGCTTCTGGCCCGCTGTCGCCGGCGGCATCCGGCTGGCACGGCTGCGACTCGGTCGCCGAGACCGAGCCCGGGTGCGGCTGCGCTCGGGAGCGACGATCAGCTTCGACGTGCCTTCGCAGGTCCCGCCCGCCCTCGTCATGTTCCGAACGCTGATCGACCCCGAGTTCGAGTTCCTCTCCGCGATCGCCAGGCCCGACTGGGTCGTCCTCGACGTCGGAGCCGCCATCGGGCAGTTCTCCGTGTTCGCGGCGCGACTGCCGGTCGACGTCGTGCACGCGTTCGAGCCGAGCACCAGCAACGTGTCGTCGCTGCGCCGCAACATCGAGGACAACCACCTCGACGGACGGGTCCACGTGCACCAGCTGGCCTTGTCGGACCGAGTCGGGGAGCAGGAGTTCGCCACGCAGGGGAACAGCTACCTGAGCCGTCTCGACCAGGCCTCCACCGAGGGCCTGTCCTCGGAGCTGGTCGCCGTTCGGACCCTCGCCGGCGAGTGCGAGCGACAGGGGCTCACGCGGATCTCGGTGCTGAAGGTCAACGTCGCCGGCTACGAGCCCGAGGTCCTGGCCGGGGCGGTGCCGCTGCTGTCCAGCGGCGCGGTGTCGATCCTGGTGCTCCTCATCGGTGAGCGGTCGGTCGACTGGTACCGGCGGTGTGCCGACTGGGGCTACCGCTTCTTCTTCTACCAACCCGACGAACGGGTCCTGCGCGAGGTCGCCGACCTCGAGCTGAGCACGCTCGAGCACCCGCCCTGGCCGGCCCGCCACGTTATCGCCGTACACCGCGACGCGCTGGCCGCGGGTGCCGTCGCGTCCGTGCGCGTGGTGCTCGCGACACCGAACGACAAGGACACCGCTGGTGCACCGAGTGCTTCCGCGCGATGACGGCGCCTGGCCGGACCTGGACGCACCCGTCAGGCTGTCCGGCCGGCGGCGTCTCGTCGTGCTCGTGCTCGCGGTCGCGGGCCTGGTCGCGACGGCACTGGTGACCGTCTGGGTCGGATCCGCGCAGGGCATGTACGTCGGGAAGGTCGAGGTCGTCGTCCACCCGCCCCGCACCGAAGCGGTCGCCAACCCGCTGGCCTCCTCGAACGACGAGGTCGTGCGGTTCGCGGCGTTGGTCGCCGAGGTCGCGACCAACGGGGAGGAGCTGCCCCGGGTCACCAACCAGGACCTGACGCTGGCCGACCAGGGAATGCGCCACGACACCCTGATCAGCCTGGTCAACCTCGGTGGGCAGTGGGCCAATGACTTCAGCCGTCCGTTCATCCGGGTCGAGGCCGTGGACGAGAGCCCGGAGGGCGTCAGGGCGCGCCTCGACGCCGGCATCGCGCAGGTGACCCGGGCGATGGAACAGCTGCAGGACGACGCGCAGGTGCCGTCGGCAACCCGGACCACGGCCGAGGCCGTGCCGGCGGCGCCGCAGGTGCGCTACGAGGCGACGCACCGGGCGCGGGCGATGTTCGTGACGCTGCTGCTCGGGTCGCTGCTCACGGTCGCCCTGTGCCGGTACGCCGCACGCAAGCTCAGTGCCCGTGCTCCCGGGGGCACCTTCGGCCCGGTCGAGTCGGAGGTCGTCGCGAGTGCGCTGAGCGTCAGAGGTGGAGGACATCACCGTGGGTCCTCGCACCAGGGGGGCATCTCGTCCTCCCGAACTCACGTGACAACGGAGCCCACCGGGCCGCTGTGCCGGTCGGGGAAGGCTCCAGGGGGACAGGATGATTCTCATGGCATCTGATGCCACACCAGTGAAGCTCAACGGGTTGGTCGGTCTGGCGACCCGGCGGTGGTACCTCATCGTCGTCGGTCTGCTGGTGACGCTCCCGCTCAGCAGCCTCGCGGCGCAACATGTCGCGCCGACGTACACGATGCGCGCCAGCGTGGTGCTCCTCGCCCCGGACAAGACGGTCGGAGTCGGCGGCAACCCCTACCTGGCGATGGGCGGGCTCGAGGCGGCGGTGGACGTGGCCGCGGCAGGCCTCTCCGCCGACCCGGTCCAGGAGCGCCTGGTGCGCACCGGTGCCACCTCCGGGACCGTCGAGCGGGACTCCAGCACGGCGGCTCCGATCCTGTTGGTGACGGTCGAGGCGCCGAGTGCGGAGACCGCGGCCAAGGGCCTGTCCACCTTGGTCGCCGAGGTCCCGACGACGTTGTCGACGATCCAGGACGCGGCCGGTGTCGAGGACAGGCAGCGCATCCAGTCGGAGGTCGTCGCATCGTCGAAGCGACCCGTGGTGTCCCACAAGCCCCAGCTTCGCGCGGCGCTGATGGTCCTGGCCGCGGGCATGGCCGGGACGCTCATGATGGCGGCGATCGCCGACAACCTGCTGCTGCGGCGCAAGCGCCGGCGGGCCCGTGACTCGGAGGAGCGCCGGCCGAAGCTGCGCGTGTCCGGGGGTGTCGACGTCACCGACGAGGACGACGTCTCCGACCTGATGACCGTCCGCGGCCGAAAGGTCTGAGCCACCGTGGGCTGGCAGCGGTTCCTGGAGGCTGTCACCGGGCTGCTGCTGCTCCGTCGCGCGCGCGACGCCGTGGCGGCCTGGGCCGAGGCGCACGACGTGGACGGCGTCGACTTCCTGACCGTCTACCTGGTCGTCCTCTTCGTGATCCCGGCGAGCCTCGTGGTGACGCCACTGGGCGCGGCGGGGACCCCTGCCGGGCTGGTCGCGGTCGCGGGCGCGTGCTGCTGGTTCCTCGACCGGCTGTCCAACCTCGACCGCCCGCGTCCACGTCTGACGAGCTTCCCGGTACGGACCGTCGGGACCCTCTTCGTGTTCGCCGTTCTCGCCAGCTACGTCGCGGCGATGTCGCGCCCGATCACGACGACCGAGCTCAACAGCATCCACACCGCGCTGATCATGCTGGTCGGGTGGATCGGTCTGGTCGTCCTGGCCGCGGACGGCGTGACCAACGCCGACCGGCTCCGGCTGCTGGTGCGCAGGCTGGTCGTCGGCCTCGGCGCCTGTGCGGTGGTCGGGATCGCCCAGTTCGTCAGCGGCCGCACGATCACCGACCGGCTGGCGATCCCGGGTCTGTCGGTCAACACGGTCGTGCAGGGCCTCGAGCTCCGCGACGGCTTCAGCCGGGTCATCGGCACCACGATCAACCCCATCGAGTTCGGCGTCCTGATGGCCGCGATGCTGCCGCTGTGCGTGCACGTCGGGCTGCACGGATCCGGTAGCGCGGTGCGCCGCTGGTGGCCGACGGTCGCGGTCGCGGTCGCCATCCCCTTCGCGAACTCCAGGTCGGGCTTCCTCGCCCTGCTCGCCGCGCTGATCGTGATCTTCCCGCTGTGGCCCGCGCCGGTGCGGCTGCGGGCCTGCATCTTCGGCGCGGCCGGGACGGTCGGCATCTTCCTGCTGGTGCCCGGCATGCTCGGCACCATCTCCAGCATGTTCAGCGGCCTGTCCAACAACCCCACCACGACCTCGCGGACGGGCAGCTACGACCTGGGGTGGGAGTTCATCCAGCGCGCGCCGGTCTTCGGGCGCGGCTTCATGACGTTCCTGCCGCCGTACCGGGTCATCGACAACCAGTACCTCGGGCTGCTCATCGACACCGGCCTCTTCGGCGCGCTGTCGTTGCTGCTCCTGCTGCTGACCGGGATCGGGGTCGCGCTGTCTGCCCGCGCCCGGACGGCGTCGGAGGAGCTGCGGTCCCTGGCGGCCGCACTCGCGGCGGGCATCAGCGGGTTGATGCTCAGCTACGCGTTCTTCGACGCACTGACGTTCCCGACCGTCGCCGCCATCACCGCGCTGTCCCTCGGCCTCGTGGACGCGCTCTGGCGCATCGTGCGAGCCGAGCGGAGCTCGCCGCCGGTGCCGCGGCTGCGGGCGACGGCGCTGTCGGGGGGAGTCAGGCGCTGAGGCCGCCCGTCATCGGTGCAGCTGCACCGGTGATCCGGTCTGGTCGACGACGTTCCCCGACCACCTGACGCCGGCGTTCCGGACCAGGCTGTAGCCGTAGTAGCCGCGCACCAGCCGGTTGTTCGCGTAGGTCACCGTGTCGATGTCGTCCGTGTCCGAGAAGTTGCCGTCGGCGTAGACCGTGAACCCTCCGCCGATGAGCAGGTTGCCGACCACGGCCACGTTCGAGATCGGACCGAAGTAGTTGTCGATCATGACCGCGGACGTCTGGGTGTGGTTGGAGACGTCCACGGTGCTCCCGGTCACGGAGATGTCCGCCACGCCTCCGTCGATCTGGATGCCGTCGTAGTGCGGCTGGCCGGGGGAGTCCAGGCCGTGGACGTACGAGTTCCGGATCCGGGTGCCGGAGCCCGGGACGAAGCCGTTCTCCACGCCGGTGACGCTGGTGTGGAGGATCCGGGGTGATCCTCCGACGATCCCGGAGGAGCCGGCGGTGCCGGAGGTCCCGAGCCCGTCGACCTCCACGTTCCGGATGACGACGCCTGTGGACCCGCGGCCGATGTTGACCACCGAGAACCCCGATCCGCGGACCCGGGTGTTGCGGACGGTCACGTCGGAGGCGCTGATGGTGAGGGTCCCGCTGATGTCCAGACCGTCGATGACGGTCCCCGGCCGGTTGACGGTGACGGACCCGGACGGCCGCAACCGGGTGCCCCTCGGCACGCCCGCGGTCGCCGCGGACGCGAACGCACAGACGTGCGGGCGCCAGGCGCAGCCGGGCCGTGCGGTGACCGAGACGGCGTTGCTCCGCCCGAGGCGACGTCCCTGTGAGCTGAAGCTGGCGGACACCCGGTGCTGCCCGGCGCCCAGCCGGCGCAGCTCGAGGACGACGCGGAGCCGCTTGCCCTCGGCGGTGACGGCCCGCGCCAGGACGCGCTTGCCGCTGCGCACCACCAGGCGGCCCGCGGCCACCCGGCCACCGGGTCGGGTGACGGTCACGACCGCGCGGGACGCGACCTGGTTGGAGATCTCGCGTCGCATCGACAGCCCGACCACCGTCGCGGCGCGGGCACGCCCGACCTGGGCCGGTGCGTCGGTGTCGGCCACGACGGGCGCCGCCCCGCTGGGGGCGGTGACGGCTGCGAGGCCGGCGAGGGCGGTCGTGGTCACGATCGCTGCGGACAGGAGCGGGCGCCGCGGTTGCGGCCGGCGTACGTGGGGCACAGAACAGGCTTCCAGCTTGGGCGTCGCGGTCCGACGCGGGGGCGTGGGTCAGTTCGGAACGTACCTCGATCTGGGCGCAGATCAGAGAACGTACCCAATCCTGACGAGACCCCTCGGGACCCGATCCGGACCGCCTGGTCAGACCGCCGCGCCTCCCCAGGCGCTCTCTCGTACGCCGAGCCCGAAGAGCTCCTCGACGGCCGCGACGATCCGTCGTGAGGCGTGCCCGTCGCCGTACGGGTTCACCGCCTGGGCCATCAGGTCGTACTCCAACGGATCGGTGAGGAGCGCCGAGACCTCGGACACGATGCGGTCCTCGTCGGTGCCGACCAGACGCACGGTGCCGGCGTCGACGGCCTCGGGCCGCTCGGTGTTGTCGCGCAGCACCAGCACCGGCTTGCCCAGGCTCGGTGCCTCCTCCTGTACGCCGCCGCTGTCGGTCAGCATGACCGAGCAGGCGTTCATGGCGTAGGCGAAGTCGCTGTAGGACAGCGGCGCGGTGATGGTGACGTTGGCGAAGCCCTCGAGGGGCGGCAGCAGCACCTCTCGGACGATCGGGTTGAGGTGTGCGGGGAGCAGGAACCGCACCTCGGGGAACTCCTTGGCCAGACGGGCGAGGGCCGCCGCGGTGTGCGCCATCGGCTCACCCCACGACTCCCTGCGGTGGCTGGTCACGAGCACCGCGGGACCACCGTCGAGCACGCCGAGGTCCGGGTTCTCCATCGACAGACCGCGTCCCAGCACGTCGACGAGGGCGTCGATGACGGTGTTGCCCGTGACGACGATGTCGTCCGCGTCGATACCGTCCGCGAGCAGGTTGCTGCGTGACAGGGGCGTCGGCGCGAAGTGGAGTGACGCCAGCTGCGACGTGAGCCGTCGGTTCATCTCCTCGGGGAAGGGGTTGTAGCGGTCGTCGGTCCGCAACCCCGCCTCGACGTGGAGGACCGGGACCTTCTCGTAGAACGCGGCGAGGCCCGCGACGAACGAGGTGGTCGTGTCGCCCTGGACCATGACGGCGTCGGGCCGGTGCTCCCGGATCGCATCGGTCACCCCGGCCATCACCCGGGACGTGAGGTCGGACAGCTGCTGGCGCGGCTGGATCACGTCGAGGTCCATGTCGGGGACGATCCCGAACAGCCCGTTGACCTGGTCCAGCATCGCCCGGTGCTGGCCCGTCACCACGCTCACGACGTCCACGCCGGGCGCGTCGGTGAGGGCCCGGATGACCGTGACGAGCTTGATCGCTTCGGGGCGGGTCCCGTAGACCACCATCACCTTGGGCATCACTACCTCCAGAGCCCGCGGGTGTCGTACACGACCTTGCCGGCGAGCCGGGACCGGCTGAGCGACTTGAAGTGGTCGTGGTCCACCAGCAGTACGACGATGTCGGCCGCGGCGATCGCGTCGCACGCCGGCTCGAGCCGGACGTTCGGATAGCCCTCGAGCTGGTCGGGTAGCACGTGGGTGAGCGGCTCCGCGACCCGGATGTCGAGCCCCGGCTGCGCCTCCGCGATGGCGACCACGATGTCGATGGCCGGGCTCTCGCGCAGGTCGTCGACGTTCGCCTTGTAGGCGAGCCCCAGACAGGCCACCGTCGGGTTGCGGAACCGGTCGGACTTGCGGACGACCTGCTCGGCGACGTGCAGCGGCTTGTGGTCGTTGACGTCGCGAGCCGTCCGGATGAGGCGCGACTCCTCCGGCGCGGCGCCGACGATGAACCAGGGGTCGACGGCGATGCAGTGGCCGCCGACGCCCGGGCCCGGGGTCAGGACGTTGACGCGCGGGTGGTGGTTGGCCAGTCGGATGACCTCCCACACGTCGAGCTCGAGGCGCTCGCTGATCAGCGACAGCTCGTTGGCGAAGGCGATGTTGACGTCGCGGTAGGCGTTCTCGACCAGCTTGGCCATCTCGGCGCTCGCGGCGTCGGACAGGACGATCTCGCCCTGGACGAAGACCCGGTAGATCGAGGCCGCCTTCTCCGCGCAGCGCGGCGTGATGCCACCGATCACCCGGTCGTTGGTGACCATCTCGATCATGATCCGGCCGGGCAGCACCCGCTCGGGGCAGTGCGCCACGTAGACGTCCGGGATGCCCTCGGAGCTGTGCGGGAAGGTCAGGTCCGGCCGCAGGTCGGCGAGCCACCGGCTGACCGACTCCGTCGTGCCCGGAGGCGAGGTCGACTCCAGGATGACGATCTCACCGCCGCGCAGCCGCGGCGCGATCTGCTCCGTGGCGGCGCGCACGTAGCTCAGGTCGGCCTGGTGGTCGTCCTGGAACGGCGTCGGGACCGCGATGATGTAGGCGTCGGCCTCGGGCGTCTCGGTGGTCGCCGTGAGGCGGCCCATCGCGACGGCACCGCTGACGGCCACCGAGAGGTCGGGCTCGACGAAGGGGACCTCGCCGTTCGCCACGGCCTTGACCGTCGCCTCGTTGACGTCGACGCCGACGACGTCGACGCCACGGGTCGCGAGGGCGGCGGCCGTCGGCAGCCCGATGTACCCGAGACCGAGGATGGCGAGGCGCCCGTTGAAGACCTCGTTCATGGTGTGTCCTTTCGTCCTTGCTGCAGCTGGCTCGTGGTCGGCCCGGTGCCCGGGCTGTGGCTGTAGGCGGCGTGCGGGTGGACCAGCTCGACGCCGAGGATGCCGAGGAAGGCCATGTTGGTGACGAGGTAGCGACGCCAGAGCCGGCGCGGCTCCTGAGCGACCCGGTAGGCCCACTCCATGCCGTAGCGCTGCCACACCTGGGGCGCGCGGGCGGTGACCCCGGCGAGTACGTCGAAGGAGCCGCCGACCCCGTGCTGCACGGGTACGCCGAGGCGCTCGCCGTACCGCCCGAGGAAGACCTCCTTCTTCGGGGTCGTCATCCCCAGGAACAGCAGGTCGGGCGCGCAGCCGGCGATCTGGGCGGCGACGCTGTCGGCCTCCGCCTCGGTGAAGTAGCCGTCGCGACTGCCCGCGACGACCGCGCCGGGCCACCGAGTGGCGATCTCCTGCTCCACCAGAGCCAGCACGGTCGGCGTGGCACCGAGCAGGAAGACCCGGAGGTGCTCGCGGTCGGCGACGCCGAGCAGCTCCTCGAAGAGGTCGATGCCGGCGACTCGCTCGGGGAGCGGCTGACCGAGCAGGCGGCTGGCCCACACGACCGACTGCCCGTCGGCGAGCAGCACGTCGGCCTCGAGCAGCGAGTCGCGCAGCACCGGGTCGGCCTTCAGCTTGGCGATCTTGGCGGCGTTGACGACGCCGATCAGCAGTCGCTCGTGCTGCCGGACGGCCTCCTCGGCGAGCCGGACGGTCTGCTCCATGGTCAGGGCGTCGACCTCCAGCCCGAAGAGGTGGCGGGTCGGCACGGTGGTGTCACGCATCGCGGTTCTCCTTCTCGTCGGTGAGCTGCGCGTGCCAGGCGTAGAGGAGCCAGCCGAGCTCGTAGGGGCGGCATTCGTGGTCGACCGTCACCGGCGGCAGCACCCGGTCCACCCCGGGGACGGCGAAGCCCTGCCACACCGAGGTGGTCGCGGCGCCGATGGCCCGGGCGGCCTTGCGCGGCTCGCGCCGCCCGACCTTGCGCCACACCAGGCCGAAGCGCTCGGTGACCAGCTCCTCGACGACCTCGGGGTGGGCGTCGATCCAGCCGAGTCCGGCGACGATCTCCGTGCGGTGGTCGTCCCCGCCTGCCTCCCAGAGGTCGAAGAGGACCATCGGGGCCATCGCGTGCTGGTGGACGCTGTAGACCGGGTAGCGCTCGACGACGCTGCCGTCGCGGCTGTCGTAGTGCCACCACCACTGCCCGCCCGGTCCCTGAGCGCCGCAGATCGCGGCCGCGGTCCGGTTCGCGTACTCCAGCATCCACGGCTCGGACGTCAGCCGGTGCCCGCGAGCGAGCGCCTGCAACGGGTAGACCTGGTCGGCGAAGCTGCCGACGTGGGCTCGCCAGCGAGACTGCGAGCTCGGCGGCAGCACGTGCGGGTAGGTGCCGCCAGGCCCGTGGTAGCGCTGCAGCAGCCGGGCCGCCCGGTTGACGATCTCGGTCGTGTCGGTGTGCTGTGCCGTCGCGACCGCGGCGGTCAGCATCCAGGACGTGTCGACGGTCGCGAGCGGACGACCTGCACGCAGGTGGTCGCGGACCCGGCCGATCAGCTCCGGTGGCGCCTGGCCGGCGACCTCGACGGCTGCCCACAGGGCGAGGGCGACCGCCCCGGGGTCCTCGGAGCTGACCGCCTGCTCGGCCGCTCGCAGGGCGACCTCGGCGGCGGTGCGTCCGTCGAGTACGGCGAGCTGGGCGACCTCGGGCATCCGGCCGAGCCCGAGCGCCGCCATCGCGGTGTAGCGCAGGCTCGCGCCCTGGGCGACGGCGTTGACGCCGCGACCGCCGGAGACACCGCGCACGGTTTGGGCGAACGAGCCCGTGGCGGGGTCGTAGCCGGTCATCAGCCCGCGCAGGGCGAGGTCGGCGAGCCGGTCGAGGCGCCCGGGGGCGGTCGGGTCGAGATGACGCACGCTCGCGGCGCGTGGCCCGGATAGGGGTCCCAGGTCGACTGGGGCGACAAGCTGTCCGTGCACTGATTCCTCCGTCGTCATGGCCGCACCACAGCTGGTGACCAGGCCTGTTGGATGAAGAGCTGGGGCCGGGCGTCGGCGCTGGTCCCGAGTGCCCAGACGTCGGTGACCCCGACCTGCCGGTCGCGGGCGAGCCCGTAGAGCAACGTGTCGTCGTCGAGCCACGCGACCTGGTCGTCGACGTTGTGCTGCTCGCCGGCCAGCACGGTGCGCTCGCCGGTCGCGAGGTCGAGCACGGCGGGCGTCCACCAGGTCTGCCCGTCGCGCTGGGTCGCCTGCTTGAAGCCGATCCGGGTGCCGTCGGGGGAGAGGGAGGGGCACTCGACGTGGTCGGCGACCGAGGTGAGGCTCCGCGCCGCCAGGTCGCCCCGGACCAGGTAGGTCTCGCCGCCGGTGCCGACCGTGGCGTAGAAGGTGTTGTCGTCGGCGAAGGTGACGCCCCAGATGTTGCGGTCGCGGGGCTTCACGTGGTCGCCATGGATGACGAGGTCGAACTTCTCGAGGTTGCCGTGGTTCTCGCCGCCGACGTCGCGGATCTCGGTGACGGTCGAGAAGCCGACCTGCATGTAGGAGTGGCCGCTGACGAACGTCGTCGAGGACACCAGGGAGCCGTCGGGGGAGAGCCGGGTCCGGCTGGGGATGCCGGGGAGCGACACCTTGTCGACCTGGTGCCAGTCGGCGTCGTACTCGGTCAGCGAGAACTTCGTGATCACGCCGCGCTCGGTGCGCAGGCACGAGGCCACCTCGGCGGTCGCGTCGACCCGGTCGCACTCGACGTCGGTGAAGGCTCGCGGGCCGCCGGGATCCGCGAGCGGGACCACGGCCACGTGCCCCAGGTGGTCGTCGTCCCCGGTGTGGCGGAAGACGATCCGGGGGCCGGTCGTCACCGCGACCGCGGCCGCGGTGTCGGCGACGGTCGCCACGGTCGGTGGCCGGTCGTGGGCGCGCTGGTACCTGGTGGCCGAGGCGACGACGTACGCCGTCATCCCGGCGACGACCACGAAGGCCACCATCGCGAAGATCGTGAGACGTGCCCGCTGGCTCACCCGGATCACCCGGCCGCTCTGGTGGTCTCGAGGTCGAGGAAGCGCACGGCGCCCAGCGCCACCGGGAGCGCGAGCAACAGGGCCGTCCCGACCAGGATCAGCGCGACCTGCGGACCGAACAGGAACCACAGCACTCCGAAGCCGGCCGACGACGCCATCCGGGCGAGGGCCACGACGGTCTGCGCCGACGCGATCCCGCTGGCCCGGACGGTCGACGGCACCAGCCGGCCGGCGAGCGCGGCGATGACGCCGTCGGTCGCGGCGTAGAACGTGCCGAGGAGGAGGAGCGCGAGCACGGTCGAGACCGCGATGTTCCAGGAGACCGCGACCGTCGTGTACGACGCCAGCAGCGCGCCGTGCCCCCAGATCAGCACCTTCGCCCGGCCGACCCGGTCGGCCAGCCGGCCGATCGGGATCGCGAGGGAGAGGTAGGCGACGTTGGTCCCGACGTACAGCAGCGGGAACCAGTGGGCGGCGAAGCCGCCCCGGTCGAGGAGCGCGAGGTAGATGAAGCCGTCGCCGACGGTCAGCAGCCCCAGCACGCCGGCGACGACGAGGAGGCGGACCAGGCCGGGCGTGGCGATGTCACGCCAGCGCAGCTGAGCCCGGGCGGGCCGGGGCGCGGCCGGGGGACGGTCGGGCACGACGAGCCCGAGCAGCGCCACCCCGAGGATCGCGAAGCCGAGGGAGATGACCATCACGGTCAGGTAGCCGTCGGGGATCCACCACAGCACGGCGAAGGCGATCACCGGGCCGATCGCGGCACCGGCCGTGTCGAGCGCGCGGTGCACTCCGAAGGCGTAGCCGAGGCTGTCGGACGGCGTGGCGTCGGAGATCATCGCATCGCGGGGTGCCGTGCGGATGCCCTTGCCGATCCGGTCGGCGGAGATCACCGCGGAGATCGCGGCGAGCCCGGTGCTGAAGAGCAGGAAGAAGCGGGCGACGGCCGAGAGGCCGTAGCCCAGGAGCGCCACCCACTTGGGGTGCCCGCCCCGGTCCGCTGCCCAGCCGCCACCGATCCGGACGAGTGCGCTGACGCCCTGGTAGAGCGCGTCGATGAAGCCGTAGGAGACAGCGGAGAGACCGAGCGACGCGGTCAGGTAGAGCGGCAGGATCGCGGCCACCGACTCCGACGAGATGTCGGTGACCAGGCTGACCACGCCGAGCATGACGACCACCGGGGCCACCCGCCGGCGCTTTCCGTCCGGCGTACGGCGGGCCGCGGCGGGCCGGTCGCTGAGGGTGATGTACATCGGGTCTCAGGCCTTGCCGGTGGCGAGGGTGGCCCACACCGAGTAGGTCTGCGTGCTGCCGGGATCGACCGTCACGACCACCCGGTTGCCGCCGCGTACGAAGGCCGCGGAGCGGGCGCCGCCCGCCGCTGCGACGGGCTTCTCCCGGAAGCCGGCCTGCGTCAGCCGGACCCGGTAGAACCGGAGCACCGCCGCCGGGGACTGGTCGCGGCGGGCCACCAACGCGAGCTGTACCCGGCCCGGTGACGGCGACAGGCTGCTGGTGAGGACCAGGGCGCGTGGTGCCGCGGGGAGCAGCGTCGCGGGGTATCCCTGGACCAGGCTGCCCCGGGCCTCGACCGACTGCGCCGGAAGGTCGTCCCAGGTCGGGAGCGCGGTGTGGGTCGGCCCGGCGATGCCGGGCAGGCCGGACGGGTTGGCGCCCGGTGTCTCCGGCAGGGTCTCGACACCGCCCTTGGTCGACCGGGTCGATCCCGACCCTGGCGATGCCGACGCGGACGCCGACGCGCTCGGTTGGTCGTCCTTGGTCCCCGGCCCGCTCGTCGCGCTGTCGCTCGCCGAGCCGACCGGGGCGTTCGGTGCGCCGGCCTGCTGGGGGCCGGCGGTGGAGGAGCGCGAGGGGTCCGTCGAGACCGATGCCCCACCGAGGGCGAGGCCGGCGACCGCACCGGCCGTGATCGCCGCAGCCGCCACCACGGCGACGGACGCGACGACCCTGCGTCGGTTCTGCATCGGTCAGCTCCCGGCACTACGGAAGGACCCCCCTGGTCCCCACTCCGCATCCGAGACTGCGCGTCCGCGGTCCGGCGGATCCGGCATCCGGGTGCCAGTGCCCAAGATTGGGGACGGTCCGGCCGGACCCCGACGTACCGCCGTCCCCGACCCGGCGCCGGTCGTCTAGACCAGCCCTCGAATCCCGCCCGGACAACTTTGTCCATCTGGGCGCGTATTCGTCTATAGTCGCGTAATCTTCTCGGGATTGATGGCTATGGGTGCAACCGTCGCCTGAAACTCGTCGTCCCCGGACGGCAACCGTGTCGCTTCATCTCGAGAAGGATGCACATGTCAGGTGATGTGCTGGCGCCGCCCCCGGCGTCGGGACCGGCCATCGAGCCGGGCGAGGACGACGACGTCCCTCGCCGGCTCGTCGTCCGGCATTCGCTCCAGGACCGGCTGTTCGTGCACAGCGTGCGCGGCGTCGGGATGCTCGTGCTGGTCATCGTCAGCTGCATCGGCGTCTTCCTGGGGATCCAGTCGGTCCCGACCCTCGACCACTACGGGTTCTCGTTCTTCACCGAGTTCCGCTGGCTCCCGAGCCAGGACGTCATCGGCATCTCCGCGGTGGTCGTCGGGACCATCGAGGTGGCCCTGCTGGCCCTGGTCATCGCGGTGCCGCTGTCGGTGCTCACCGCGCTGTTCATCACCGACTGGGCGCCGCCGGGGCTGCGCGCGACCCTGATCCGCGTCGTCGACCTGATGGCGGCGGTGCCGGGCATCGTGTTCGGCCTGTGGGTGCTCTTCGTGATCCAGCCGCACGCGACGGAGGTCGCGCACTGGTTGAGCAAGTACCTGGGCTGGTTCCCGCTCTTCCACGTCCGCACCGACGTCGACTACCCGATCTGGAACCAGGCGCCCGGCTACCCGTCGTACGCCGGTTCGGCGTTCATCGCCGCGATCGCCGTCACGATGATGATCTTCCCGATGGCCACCTCGGTGATGCGCGAGGTCTTCTCCCAGGCGCCGGTGGGTGAGAAGGAGGCAGCGCTCGCCCTCGGTGCCACCCGCTGGGCGGTGGTCCGCACCGTCGTGCTGCCCTTCGGTCGGAGCGGGATCGTCGGCGGCAGCATGCTCGCCCTCGGCCGGGCTCTCGGCGAGACCATCTCGGTGGTGCTGGTCATCTCGCAGGCGTTCGAGATCAAGCCGTACGTGCTCGAGTCGGGCACCTCGACGATCTCCTCCCTGATCGCCTCCAGCTTCAAGGAGGCGACGCCGTCGCAGCTCTCGGCGCTGCTCACGGCCGGCTTCCTGCTCTTCTGCATGACGCTGCTCGTCAACAGCCTTGCGGCGATGATCGTCACCCGGTCGCGGGGAAGCCAGGTGACCGAGCTGTGACGCAGACGCTCGAGCGCCCGACCGACGGCGTACCCCCCGCGGAGCCCGCGGTCGAGGCCGCCGCCCCGGCCGAGCAGGAGGTGCTCCGCCGGACCAGCTCCCGCACCCGCGAGGACGTGCTCGCCCTGGTCGGCGCCGCGGTCGGATCCGCGGCCACGACCTGGCTCTTCTACACGATCATCCTCCCGGCCGAGGGGTCCATCGGCTTCGTCGTCGCCTGGTACCTGGTCTTCGTCGCGTTCTACGCCGCGCTCACCGGGTTGACCCAGCCGCGGCAGGTCGTGATCGACCGCGTCGTCAGCACGGCCGTGATCGCCGCGCCCACGTTGGTGGCGTTCGCGCTGGCCACCGTCGTCCTGATGACGCTGGTCAAGGGCCTGCCCGCCCTGGCCAACCTGAACTTCTTCACCGACGACATGTCCGGCGTCCGGGCCCAGGACCCGTTCACCAGGGGCGGCATCCTGCACGCCATCGTCGGCACCCTGATCGAGGTCGCGATCGCGGTCGCGATCGCGATGCCGCTCGGCGTGGCCGCCGCCGTCTACATGTCGGAGGTCGGCGGCCGCGGCGGCCGGTTGGTGCGCACCGTGGTCGAGGCGATGACGGCGCTGCCCTCGATCGTGGCCGGCCTGTTCATCTACTCGGTCTTCATCGTCCAGTTCGGCATGCCGGCGAGCGGCCTGGCCGCGGCCCTGGCGCTGGCCGTGATGGCGCTCCCGATCATGGCGCGCGCCAGCTACGTCGTGCTCGGCGTGGTGCCCGGCGGCCTGCGGGAGGCGTCGTACGCGATGGGCGCCGGCAAGTGGCAGACCGTCTGGAAGGTCGTGCTCCCGACCGCCCGGCCCGGGCTGGCGACCGCGCTGATCCTCGGCGTCGCCCGGGCCGTCGGGGAGACCGCGCCGGTGCTGCTGACGTCGGGCGCCTCGACGTTCCTCAACACCAACCCGGTGAAGGACCCGATGAACTCGCTGCCGCTCTTCATCTACGCCTCGATCCAGTCGGGCAGCCCCGAGATGGAGGAGCGGGCGTACGCCGCCTCCGCGGTCCTGCTCATCCTCGTGCTCACCCTGTTTCTCATCGCCCGGCTGGTGGCCGGTGGAAGAAGGAAGTCCCGATGACCGGCTTCAGGACCCGGGTCTTCCGGGTCGTCGCGATCCTGCTGGCGATGAACTTCGCGGTGCTCGCCGGCCCCGGCGGTGCGAGCGCCGCGCCCACGTACGCCCTGGTCCAGGGGTCCGGGTCGTCCTGGGCGGCCAACGCGGTCAACCAGTGGGTCGCGACCGTCGCCGCCTCGGACATGCGGGTCGTCTACACCGCCAACGGCGCGGCCCAGGGGCGCAAGGACTACGCGAACAAGTCGACCGACTTCGGCGTCACGGACTCGCCGTACCGGGGCAAGGACCCGACGACCGGCGCGACCGACTCGCCGCTGGGGCGCTCGTTCGCGTATCTGCCGATCGTCTCGGGCGGCACCTCGTTCCCCTACCACGTCGAGGTCGGCGGCAAGATGGTCCGCAACCTGCGGCTGTCGGGCGAGACGATCGCAAAGATCTTCACCAACAAGGTCACGAACTGGAACGACCCCGCGATCACCGCCGACAACAACGGCAACGCGCTGCCCTCGATCCCGATCATCCCGATCGTGCGCGCCGACGGGGCCGGCATCACCAACCAGTTCACGACCTGGATGGTCAGCCAGTACCCGAGCCTGTGGCAGGAGTGCAACGGTGGCAAGCTCGCGCCGTCCGACTACTTCCCGCTCAACTGCGGCGACACCCGAGGGCCGCAGAAGGCACAGTCCGGCTCCGACGGCGTCATGAACTACGTCAAGAGCGACGGTGCCAACGGCGCGATCGCGATGGAGGAGTACTCCTACCCGCTGAGCGCCAACTTCCCGGTGCTGAAGGTGCTCAACAAGGCCGGCTACTACACGCTGCCGACGCAGTACAACGTGGCGGTGGCGCTGACCAAGGCGCAGATCAACGAGGACCCGAACGACCCGAACTACCTGACCCAGAAGCTCGACAACGTCTACGTCAACCCCGACAAGCGCACCTACCCGCTGTCGTCGTACGTCTACGCGATCATCCCGACCGCCGCCGACGACTCGCGGATGACCACCGCCAAGCGGCAGACGATCGTCGACTTCCTGAAGTACTCGATCTGCGAGGGGCAGTCGGCCGTCGGTCCGATCGGCTACTCGCCGCTCCCGATCAACCTCGTGCAGGCGGGTTTCACCCAGGTCAACAAGCTCAAGCTGGCCGACGACGGGGTCGCCTTCGACGCCTCGATCATCAAGGACGTCAAGAACTGCCACAACCCGACGTTCGTCGCCGGCAAGCCGTCGGAGAACTACCTCGCCAAGATCGCTCCCTTCCCGGCTGCCTGCGACCGCCCCGGCCAGGGGCCGTGCGGCGAGACCGTGGGCTCCTTCAACGACAACCCGGACGACGACGGCAAGGTCCCGGCCAACCCGGACGGCAAGGGCGGCAAGGGCGGTGACAAGCCCGGGAGTGGAGGCACCGGCGGCGACACCTCCGGGACCGGTGGGACGACCGGCGGCGGCGGCGTACCCGACGCTCCGTCGAACGGACCCGATCCCGGCCTGGCCGACGACCTCGGGCTCGGCGGTACGACGACGGAGGGTGGTGGTGACACGGCGGCCGTCGTGGCCACGACGCTCAGCTCAGACGGCTCGGCCGGGCCGCCGGGTGTCCTGACGGCACTCGTGGTCGGCCTGTTCATCGGCACGCTGGTGGTGCCGACGGTCGTCAGCCAGACCGTCTCGCGACGCCGAGGCCGCCGATGAGGCGCCAGCAGCTGGCGCACGTGCTGTTCGCCGCCGCTGTCCTCTTCGCGGGAGTGGCGGTGCTGCTGCCCGCGTCGCCGACCGAGGCCCGCGCCACCGACGGGTCCTTCACCGGGTCGGTCACGGCCACTCGGTCGTTCATCAACCAGGACGGCACCGAGACGCCGGTCACCAGCAACAAGGTGACGCTCAACGTGGCGCAGACCAAGGACCTCCGCGGCCGCCAGGAGGTCCACGTCACCTGGGACGGCGCCATCCCGACCGGCGGGGTCGTGGGCGACCCGAACTCCTCCGACGGGCGCAACCAGGAGTACCCCTTCGTGCTGCTGCAGTGCCGCGGCGTCGACGGCACGGTGCCGAAGGGGCAGGTCGCGGTCTCCCCGGAGACCTGCTGGACGCAGACCTCGGCCGAGCGCTACCTCGCCGCCGCCTCGCACACCCCGTCGTGGCGCATGGACGCCTACGCGTCGGCCGAGGACCGAGCCGCGGTCGTCGGCGAGCCCGACCCGCTGCCGGCCGAGTGTGCGGACCTCGCCCCGCCGTTGACCGCCCGATGGCTGCCCTTCCGGGCGGCGGGTGGCGACGTCTACTACGGCGGACCCGACCCCAACGCCGGCTGCTCGCCGCTGGCTCCCGAGTCCGACAGTGCCGAGGCGGGCGGCCTGCCGAGCAACACGACGTACGGCATCACGGACACCAAGGGTCACGGCGAGGCCGACTTCGCCGTGTGGACCGCCGCCGAGAACGCGTCCCTGGGGTGCTCGGTCAAGGTCGCGTGCTCGCTGGTCGCCGTGCCGATCGTCGGCGTCAGCTGCGACGCCTGGGGCACCAAGCTGTCCGCGCCGCAGACCACGGCGGACGACACGGTCGTGCTGACCGAGGCGCAGCTCACCACGGCCGACACGACCTGCCGCAAGACCGGTGCCTACCAGCCCGGTGAGTCGCGGTCGAGCGCGACGACCGACCAGGCCGTGCGCGGCAACCTGTGGTGGTCGGCGTCGAACTGGCGCAACCGGATCACGGTGCCGCTGACCTTCGCGGCCACGGGCGCCGTGTGCGACGCCATCAGCAAGGAGTCGCCGGTCGAGCTGATGGGCTCGGTCGTGCTCAACGAGCTGACCGCGTCGTGGCGGCCGGAGTTCTGCACGTCCAAGGACCTGTTCACCTTCACCCACGTCCAGCAGGCCGACTCGCTGGCGCGGACGCTGGTCAACGCGGGCGAGATCGACGGCGCGTTCAGCTCGGCGCCGATGCCGGGCGGCTACGCCAGACCCGTGGTGCAGGCGCCGATCGCCTTCGGCGGCTTCGCGATCGCCTTCTCGATCGACGACGCGAACCGGCAGCGACGGGAGAGCCTCAACCTCAACGCCCGCCTGGTGGCGAAGCTGCTCACCTCGTCGTACCCGGCCGCCGCGGTCGTGCGCGACAACCACCCCAGCATCGGGGGCAACCCGCTCAACATCACGCTGGACCCCGAGTTCCAGGCACTCAACCCCGGCATCCCGGAGAGCTCGACCCTCGAGGCCGCTGCCGCGCTCCAGGTCTTCTCCGCCAGCTCCGACCTGATCTGGGCGCTGACCTCGTGGATCAACGGTGACCCCGAGGCGCGTGGGTTCCTGAACGGCACCCCCGACCCGTGGGGGATGAAGGTCAACGGGTCCTACCTGGGCCTGAGCCTTCCGCTCGACAACTGGCCGCTGCGAGACGACTTCATGGCGCCGCAGTGGTACCAGGACCAGAACGCCTGCTACGCCAAGAGCCCGACCCCGTTCATGCAGCTCATCGCGAACCCGCCCAACAACCTGGGCGCGGTCGCGCTGAACATGCAGTACGCGAACTCGTCGGTGTCCACGGTGTGCCGGTTCGACGGCTACGACCTGACAACCCTTCCGCTGAAGCAGCAAGGACGCCAGACCGTCGGCTACCGGTTCGTGCTCGGCGTGGTCTCGCTCTCCGCCGCTCGCCGCTACAACCTGCGCACCGCCGCTCTGCAGACGAGCTCCGCATCGGTGGCGGGACAGACGTACGCCGTCGCGGGCCGCACGTTCGTCGGGCCGGACAACGCCGGCCTGCAGGCCGCGGCGAAGCTGCTGACGGCCGACAAGGCGGCCGCGACGTGGCGCCTGGACTACTCGAAGCTCAGCACCCCCGAGGGCAGGAGCGCCTATCCGGGCGCCCTGCCGGTCTACGCGGTCGTGCCGACGCGAGGACTGGACGAGAAGGTGTCCACCGAGCTGGCCAAGCTGCTCTGCTACGCCAGCAGCGCCGGCCAGGTCACGGGCCTGGCCAACGGCCAGCTCCCGCCGGGCTACCTGCCGGTGACCGCGGAGAACGGCCTCGGTGCCGAGCACGACTACCTGCTCACCGCGGCGGCCGCCGTACGCAAGCAGGGCGGTGACGTGCCGGCCCTGGACATCGCCGCCCCCGCGGCTGAGACCACCTGCGACTTCAGTGCGCCGAAGCCGTCGCCGACCCCGACAGAGTCGAAGAGTCCCAAGCCCACCAAGGGTCCCGCCACCGCGCCCGCGGTGCCGAACGACGTGCCCACCGCCGCGGCGCCGTCGGACAAGCCAGCGGACTCGGCGACGCCGCCGGTCACGGAGGCGGCGACCGTGCTGACCTCCGGGCAGGAGTCGTCGTTCGGCCGCCTCGGGGTCCCGGGCCTGCTGTTCTTCGCCGTCGCCTGTGCGCTGGCCGGATCGCTGATGCGGTGGTTCGACCCGATCTCGGCGGCCGTCGCCTCCGCGGGACCGAAGGCACGCAAGGCGGCGCAGCGTGGCCGGAGACGCCGATGAGCACCGTCCTCCACACCGGCGTCGTCGATGCCTCACCGCCCCCGGGCGGCGGTGAGCGGGAGCCGGTCCGCATCGGCTCCTCGCAGGTCCTGCTGGCGGTGGCACTGCTGATCGCCTGGTTCCTGCTCTACCTGTTCGTGCTGAGCGGGCTCGAGCAGGGCAATGCCCAGAGCGAGCTCTACGAGGAGCTCCGGACCGAGCTCGCCGAGGGCACGGCGCCGACGGGCGCGCCGGTCGCGGCCGGCAGTCCGGTCGCGCTGCTCTCGATCCCCGGTGCCGGGATCGACGACCTGGTCGTCGTCGAGGGGAGCCGGCCGACCCAGCTGCAGGACGGCCCGGGCCACGTGCTCGGCAGCGTGCTCCCGGGACAGCGCGGCGTCAGTGTGATCGCCGGCCGCTCGTTGAGCTTCGGGGCGCCGTTCGCCAACATCGCGGACCTGCCGTACGGCGCGCCGATCCTGGTCACGACCGGCCAGGGCGCCTTCGTCTACGAGGTGGTCAGCGTCCGGACCAAGGGCGACCCGGTCCCGGCCGCTCCGCCGGCCGAGGGCGGCCGGCTCACCCTGGTGACCGCGGCGCGGGGCGGGGGCGGGCTCCAGGCCTCGCAGACGCTGTACGTCGACGCCACCCTGTCCGACGGCGCGGTCGTGGGCGGCCCGGTCAGCACCGCGGACATCGGCGTACCGCTGATGTCCGGCGGCCTGGACACGGCGACGCTCGCCCTGCTCGCGTTGTCACTCCAGCTGCTCGTCGGAGCGCTCGTCGGCTTCGTCTGGGCGTGGCTCAAGTGGTCCCGGTCGGCGGCCTGGATCGCGGTCGGCCCCTGCGTGCTCGCCGCGCTGTGGCTGGTGTCGTCGCTCGGGACCCGGCTGCTGCCAGGACTGATCTGAGTCTCACTTTCCGGTCTCAGTTTTCGGGATTGGCTGCGGCGAGTCTCCGGGACCTCTAGGTTTCCTTTAATCATTATCTCGGGTGAGTTACTAAAGAAAGGCAAGTTCATGCTCGATCGCCGTAAGACCGCGGGGGCGGCGTTCGTCGCGCTTGCGACCGCCAGCACGCTCGCCCTGACGCTGACCCCGGCGCAGGCCGACTTCTCGCCGCAGCCGAACGACGTGGTGTCGACCGGGTCCGACATCATCCAGAACTCCTTCAACTTCCTGGCGGACGGCTACCACGAGCTGCCGGGCTACAACACGGCCGGCAACCGCTGGCGCTTCGTCAACTTCGACTCCTCCGGCGACGCCCAGGGCCGCAGCGCCTACTCGGACCCGCGGCTGCTCCCGACGATCACCGGCAACGGCACCCTCGGTGAGAACGGCACGAAGTACGTCAAGCAGGACGACGTCAAGCTGCTCAACCCGACGATCTCGCTGCGTGCGGGCCAGGACCTCGTCGTCCGCCCGTCCGGCGGCGGCGGCGGCGGCCGCGACGCCATCATCAACGACGATCTGGGCTGGATCGACGTGGGCCGCAGCCCCGACCCGCTGAACGACACCCACCAGAACACCGCCCAGAGCAAGCAGGGCACCAAGCTGATCCGGGTCCAGATCGCGACCGACCGCCAGCTGATCGCCACCTCGACGACCACCAACGCGCCGGCGACGATCTCGGCCTCGGACATCCTCAAGATCTACAGCGGCACGATCACCAAGTGGAGCCAGGTCACCGGCTACTCCGGCTCCGCCGGCGACGAGACGATCATCCCGCTGATCCTGCCCACCGACGCCGGCATGTGGAACACCTTCCTCGCCAACGTCAAGCGGCAGAACCCGGGCAACGACGGCTTCACCGGCCGGTCGAACCCGAACCAGATCCAGGTGCAGCAGAACGACCCGACGGCGATCACCGGCCTCACACCGGAGCTGCGCAAGAACGCGATCGTGCCCTTCCCGCGCGGCCGCTTCCGGACGCTGAACACCGGCTACTACACGGCGACCGGCACGACCAACGCCTACAACACCGAGACCGGTCACCGCACCGCGACCACCGCGGCCGGCATCCAGCTCCTCGACGGCGACACGAACACGGACGTCAACCAGCCCACCGCGCCGTACGGCGGCAACTTCGCCTACAACGCGATCGTGCGCGAGCGGGACCTCAACAGCACCACGCCGTGGCAGCCGGGCAGCACCCTGAACTGGGTCAAGGCCCTGTTCTACAACCCGGGTGGCCCGAAGCCCTTCGTGCGCACTCCCGCCGGCGAGCAGCTGCTGACCGCGGCCGGTGTCACCCCGAACTACCACGTGTTCGGGACCAACAACGCCGAGATCGAGACGGACTGAGTCCGGCAACGGGCCGACAGGAGACCAGCAGACCATGACCACCACGCTCACCCGATCCCGACGGGCAGCTGTCATCGCCGTCGCGGGCGGCGTCGCGATCGTGGCTGCACTCGTCTTCTGGCGGGTCAACGGAGAAGCAGAGACGACGGTGCCGTACGACGACGCGCAGTCGGCCGGGCTGCTGACCCTGTGCTCGGCCGACGGCAAGCCCGTCACCGGCGGCAAGGTCAGTGACAAGCCGTTCGCCGCCGTCGTGCTGGGGGAGACGGCGCTGCCGTCGAACCTGGACCCGGCCGGGGCGGTCGCCACGCTGTTCGCGTACCAACCACGCGAAGGTGTGGCGACCAGCGAGTTCAGCGGGAACGCCCTGACGGCGACCGCCGAGTTCGCCGACCCGGAGCGGCCGGCCGCGCGCGTCGAGGAGGACGCCTGGACGATCGGTGACTTCGTCACCGCCTTCCCGGCCGACTACGACGGCTACGTGCAGCTGCGGCTCTACCTCGGCACTCCCGAGGCGGGGACGCTCTCGGACCAGCCCTACGACACCGCCGACCTCCGGGTCGACGGTGACGCCTGGGAGCTGGTCCGGGGCGGTACCGCCTCCTGCGCCGACGCCGAGTCCGCACTCCTCCCATGACCCGACCGGCCGGTCGCGCGGTCACCCAGACCTCCCAAGGAGAGCAAGCATGAAGATCACAGTGAAAGTAGCCGCAGTGGGCCTCGCCCTCGCGGTGACCACGGCCGGCGGCGTCGCGATCGCCGCCGAGAACCCGAGCGGCTGGTACGCCGGCGGCAACGCGACGCTGCCCGACCCGGCCAAGACCAACGTGGCGCTCAAGCTCTACAACGCGTCCGGCGTCGAGGTCACCTCGGGGAGCACGACGGCCCCGCTGGCCGCCTTCGCCGCCGCCGCGAGCGACGTGCGGGGCGGGGACACGTATGCGTCCCTGTTCGTGCACCTCCCGCAGTCGAACACGGCGCCGGGCGCCTGGCCCGGCGTACAGGCGACCGGCACCGGCAAGTTCAGCGGTACGGGGGCGGTCACCGCTCCGGCGACGCTGAGCGGCAAGCCGTACGTCGCGACGACGGCGGCCGGCTACACCCTGGCTGACGTGGTTGCCGGCCTGCCCAACAACGAGGCGGGCGAGAGCTTCGCGGGGGTCTACGAGCTGCGGCTGCGCACGAGCTCGCCGACCACGGGCGTGAGCACCGAGTACGCCGCGGCGTACGTGAAGGTCTCCGGCAACACCTGGACGCTCACCAGCTCGCCCGTGCTGGGCGACAGCACCCTGAAGTCCGCGGTCGCCACCACCGTGCTGGCGACCTGGCCGACGAAGGTCACCTACGGCACGGCGGCCTCCGTGTCGGTGGCGGTGACCGCGGCCTCCGGTGCGGCCAAGCCGTCCGGCACGGTCCAGCTGGTGTCCGGGTCGACGACGCTGGGGACGGCGAACCTGACGTCCGCGGGGACCGCGAAGATCACGGTGTCCAAGACGGCGCTCGCGCCGGGCAGCCGCGCCGTGCAGGTCAAGTACGTCGGGGTGGCGAACGCGTTCGCTCCGTCGCAGTCGGCCGCGAAGACCATCGCGGTGGCCAAGGCGGCGCCCGGGAAGCCGGCGTTCAAGGTGAAGAAGGCGCCGACCGCCAAGAAGGGCGGCACCGCGACCGTCACGGTGCCGACCGCCAGCGGCCTCGCCAAGGCCGGCGGGACCGCCCAGGTGGTCCTCAAGAAGGGCAAGACCACCAAGAAGGTCAAGGTGACCATCAAGGCCGGCAGCGGCAAGGTCAAGCTGCCGAAGCTGCCGAAGGGCACCTGGTCGGCGACGGTGACGTACGCCGGCGACGCGCACTACACGTCGGCGAAGTCCAAGGCCGTCAAGGTCAAGGTCAAGAAGTAACGCGAGCGTGGTGCCGGCGGTCCGCCGGCACCACGCCGCGGCAAGTCCAGGGTGCGATGAAGGAAGCAGGGTGCAGATGAGTGAGATGACCGAGGTACTCCCCGTGGTCGTCGCGGAGCCGTTGGACGACACGACGTCGGTCCCCGTGGTGCCGCCGTCGACCGCAGCGGGCCTGCAGGCGGAGCGGGTGTCGGCCTGGTTCGGCAAGCGCAAGGTGCTCGACCGGGTGAGCATCGACATGCCCGCCGGGCAGGTGACGGCCCTGATCGGGCCGTCGGGCTGTGGCAAGTCGACCTTCCTGCGCATCCTGAACCGGATGCACGAGCTGGTGCCCGGGGCCTCCCTCGCCGGAGAGGTGCGGTTGGACGGACAGGACGTCTACGCCGCCGAGCGCCGGCTGACCGATGCCCGCAAGGCCATCGGGATGGTCTTCCAGAAGCCGAACCCATTCCCGGCGATGTCGATCCGCGACAACGTGCTCGCGGGACTGCACCTGACCGGTGTGAAGATCCCGAAGGGCGACCGGGACGCCCTGGTGGAGGAGTCGCTCACCCGTGCGGGGCTGTGGGTCGAGGTCCGCGACCGGCTCAAGCAGCCCGGGTCCGCGCTGTCCGGCGGCCAGCAGCAGCGGCTCTGCATCGCTCGCTCGCTCGCGGTCAAGCCGCGGGTGCTGCTCATGGACGAGCCCTGCTCCGCGCTGGACCCGACCTCGACGCGCGTCGTCGAGGAGACGATCACCGAGATCGCCCAGGACGTGACGATCGTGATCGTCACCCACAACATGCAGCAGGCGCACCGGGTGTCCGACCAGTGCGCGTTCTTCCTCGCCGCCCACGGCACGCCGGGCGTGATCGTGGAGCACGGATCGACCGAGTCGATCTTCGAGAACCCCCAGGACCAACGCACCTCCGACTACGTGAACGGCCGCTTCGGCTAGCCCGAGGCTTCCCCCCAGACCCACCGGGTGCACCCCCCGGTGGAGGGAGCGGGTCCCGCCGGCGCCGGCGGGCCCGCTCCCGACCTTCAACTATCCCGACAACCCCCGATAACACGTTGAACACCGACCCGCGGCCCGCGACGCTGGCCCCATGACCGCGTTCATCTCCCACACGACCATCGACTGCCTCGACGCCTACCGGCTCTCCGAGTGGTGGAAGCCGGTGCTCGGCTACGTCGACATCGACGGCGACCCGAACGAGGAGGGACACGAGGAGTGCATGATCCGCGACCCCGAGACGGGGCACCAGCTGCTCTTCATCGAGGTGCCGGACGCGAAGTCGGTGAAGAACCGGCTGCACCTCGACCTGCGTCCTCGCTCGGCGAACCGGGACGAGGAGCTCGAGACCCTGGTGACCCATGGCGCCACGATTGTCGCGGACCTGCGGGGCAAGTACGGCCCGGGCTCCGGCTGGGTGGTCCTCGCCGACCCCGAGGGCAACGAGTTCTGCATCCTTCGGTCCGAGGCGGAGATCGCCGCATCGCAGCAGTGAGCTGCTGAGGTGGAGCGGGACCTCCTCGCTCTCCTGGCCGGCTTCCTGGTGGCCGTGGTGACCACCCCGGTCGGCGTCTCGGGTGCGGTCTTCCTGCTCCCGGTCCAGCTGTCGGTCCTCGGCGTGCCGAACCCGCAGCTCACGCCCACCAATCTGGTCTTCAACGTCGTCTCCGGCCCTGGCGCGCTGCTCCGCTTCGTCCGCAGCCGTCAGCTCGACCGGGCGCTGGCGCTGCAGCTGGTCACCGGTTCGGTCCCGGGCGTCGTCATCGGTGCGTTGCTGCGGGTGTACGTCGTGGCCGACCCGCAGGTCTTCCGGCTGCTGGCGGCGGCCGTGCTGGTCCCGACCGGCCTGCTGATCCTCCGGCCCCCGCGCGCCGGGGTGCCGCGCCGGCGGCTGCGGCCGCGCACGGTCCGGGCACTCGCCCTCGTCGTCGGGACGGTCGGCGGGATCTACGGCATCGGCGGCGGCTCGCTGCTCGGCCCGATCCTGGTCGGCACCGGGATGGCCGTCGCCACGGTCGCCCCGGCTGCGCTGGCGAGCACCTGGGTCACCTCGATCGTCGGCGTCGCGACGTACGCCGTCATCTCGGTGTACGCCGACGGCCCGGTCGCGCCGGACTGGACGCTCGGGCTCGCCGCCGGGATCGGCGGCCTGGCGGGCGGCTGGGTCGGTGCGACGGTGCAACCCCGGATCCCGGAGCCCGCGCTGAAGCGGTTGCTCGGCTGCCTCGCGCTGGCGCTGGCCGGCTGGTACGTCGGGCAGTCGTTCATCTGAGCGACGCCTTCCGGTCCGGGCCCCGCGGCGCATCCCATGGCCCGCTGGGGCTACCCGGCGTCGACGGGGATGACCCGTTCGGACTACGGGGTGCTGCCGCCGCGGTGAAGTTGGCGAAAGCGGGCGGTGCTGTTCGCCCGTCGTTCACCCACGGAGGGCCGTTCGTTTCGGTGCTCTCCTGACACTTCTGGCGTTTGCCCGCGCGCTCGACCGAGCGCCTCGCCAGAAAGAACCAGGTGACGACACTCCCGGTCCAGGACACGTCCGCCGCCGAGGCGGCCCCGCGAAGGATCTCGCGCAAGGCCACCGGTGCGGACAAGGTGTTCGTCTCCGCCATCCGCGTCGTCGGATCCGTCGTCCTCGTCATCACCGGCGGCGTCGGTGTCTTCCTCGGCTGGCAGGCGCTGCCGACCCTGCGGCACTACGGGTGGAGCTTCTTCACCGAGTCGGCCTGGCAGCCGGAGGCCGACGTCCTCGGCATCGCCGCGGTGCTCTCCGGCACGCTCATGGTGGCGCTGGTCGCGATGTCGATCGCCTTCCCACTGGCACTGGTGACCGCGCTCTACATCAGTGAGTACGCGCCGGCGAGGTTCCGCTCGGTCCTGGTCTCGCTGGTCGACCTGATGGCCGCCGTACCGTCCATCATCTGGGGCCTGTGGGGCTCGATCCTGATCATGGAGCACGCCGCGGGGCTGGCGATGTGGCTGGACCGCAACCTCGGCTTCATCCCGATCTTCGAGGTCAAGGACGCCGACCCGAACGCCGCGGTCCCGATGCTCTCGCGCTACAGCTTCAGCATGTTCGTGGCCGGCATCGCGGTCGCGATGATGGTGCTGCCGATGGCCTGCGCCGTGATGCGCCAGGTGTTCTCGCAGACCCCGCAGGGCGAGAAGGAGGCCGCGCTCGCGCTCGGCGCCACCCGCTGGGGGATGGTCCGCTCCGTCGTCATCCCGTTCGGACGGGGCGGCATCATCGGCGGCGCGATGCTCGGACTCGGTCGCGCGCTCGGCGAGACCATCGCGGTGCTGCTGATCCTCTCGCCGTCGTTCGAGGTCAAGCCGCGCGTCCTCGAGATCGGTGGCAACACCGTGTCCGCGCTGATCGCCGGCCGGTTCGGCGACGCCAGCTCCAGCCAGCTGTCCGCCCTCCTCGCGGCCGGCTTCGTGCTCTTCCTGATCACCCTCGTCGTGAACACGATCGCCGCCACGATCGTCAACAGAAGCCGCTCGGGCGCCGGGACGGACGCCTGATGACACTGGCACCTGAGACCGACGCGCCCCAGATCGAGGGCTCCGTCGGTCAGACCTTCCTGCCCCGGTACGACGACGACGCGGCTCCCGCCGTACCTCGGTCCTCGCTGGGCCGGCTGACTGCCGACGAGAAGTTCGTCCGGATCGGCAGCGTGGGCTCCGGACTCGCGCTGGCCTGGGTGATCACCCAGCGGCTGCTCCCGTTGGAGGGACTGCCGTGGTTCGTGGTGGTCGGGTTCTGCTGCACGTTGCTCGTCACCTGGGTGACCGCGGTGATGACGGACGGTGCGGTGCAGGCCCGGGACCGGCTGGCCGCGACGGTGCTGACCAGCGGCGCGGCACTCGTCGGCATCGTGCTCGTGAGCGCGGTCGTCTTCGTGACGGTCAAGGGCTGGGCTGCCCTGGCCCACCTCAACTTCTTCACCCAGGACATGTCGGGTGTCGGCCCGAAGGACGACTTCGACAAGGGCGGCGTGCTCCACGCGATCGTCGGCTCGCTGATCCAGGTCGGCATCGCGGTCGCGATCACCCTCCCGCTCGGCATCGGCACCGCGATCTTCATGACCGAGGTGCCGGGGCGCTTCGCCAAGGTGGTGCGCACGGTCGTCGAGGCGATGACGGCGCTGCCCTCGATCGTGGCGGGCCTCTTCATCTACACCGTCTTCATCGTCGCCCTGGGCTACCCGCGCTCCGGCCTCGCCGCCGGCCTGGCGATCTCGGTGATGATGCTCCCGATCATCGCCCGCGCCTCCGACGTCGTGCTGCGGGTCGTCCCCGGCGGCCTGCGCGAGGCGAGCCTCGCGCTCGGCGCCAGCCGTTGGCGGACCGTCTGGCACGTCGTGCTGCCGACCGCCCGGCCCGGCCTGGCGACCGCGTGCATCCTCGGCATCGCGCGGGGCATCGGCGAGACCAGTCCGGTGCTGCTCACCTCGGGCAACGCGCAGTTCCTGGTGGTCAACCCGACCGACGGCGTCATGAACTCGCTGCCGCTCTTCGTCTACTCGCTGGTGCGCACCGGCGAGCCGAACGCCATCGCCCGCGCCTTTGCCGGCGCCACCGTGCTGCTGGCCGTGGTGATGGTCCTCTTCGTCACCGCCCGCCTGATCGCCCGGCCGCCCCGGAACAAGACCCCACGGGGCAAGGGGTCTCGCCGTACCCGCCGTCCCGCCGTGGACCTGGTGATGGCCGACCCACTCGTGGAGATGGGCCCCGTACACCCGCCCGCACGCACCGAGGAGAACCCGTGATCCGCCCCGTCCGAGTCGCATCCCGCGCACTGCTGGCCGTCGCCCTGGCGACGAGCCTCCTGATCGGCGCGTCGACCTCGGCCCACGCCACCGTCTACGCCCAGATCGAGGGCACCGGCTCCACCTGGTCCGAGCTGATCGTCCAGCAGTGGATCGCCGACGTCGACGCCAACGGCATGAAGGTCGTCTACACCGGAGGCGGCTCGACCAAGGGCCGCAAGGACTTCTCCCAGGCGAGCACCGACTTCGCGATCTCCGAGATCCCCTACCAGGGCACCGACGAGCGCGGCCAGGCCGACACCAGCAACGGGCGGCAGTACGCCTATCTCCCGATCGTGGCCGGCGGCACCGCCTTCACCTACCAGCTCAAGGTCGGCAACGACCTGGTCCGCAACCTGCGGCTGTCGGGCGAGACCCTGGCGAAGATCTTCACCAACCAGATCACGAACTGGAACGACCCTGCCATCGCCAAGGACAACAACGGCCGCAAGTTCCCGTCACTGCCGATCATCCCGGTCGTGCGTTCGGACGGCTCCGGTACGACGGCCCAGTTCACCACGTGGATGGACAACCAGTACCCCAACATCTGGCGGCCGTACTTCGGCCAGTCCGGGCTCACGTCGTACTACCCGAAGAAGGGTGACCGGATGGTCAGCCAGGCGGGCTCCGACCAGGTGATGAACACGATCAAGGGCTTCGCCGGCAACGGGATGATCGGGTACGTCGAGTACTCGTACCCGATCAACGCGGACTACCCGGTGGTCAAGGTCGAGAACAAGGCCGGCTACTTCGTCGAGCCGACGCAGTACAACACCGCGGTCGCGCTGACGAAGGCGAAGATCAACCAGGACAAGAGCAGCAACCTCTACCTGACCCAGATCCTCGACGGCGTCTACGCCAACGCGGACCCGCGCGCGTACCCGATCTCGTCGTACTCCTACATGATCATCCCGACCGGGGCCCAGGACCCGCGGCTGAGCACGGCCAAGCGACAGACGCTCGCGGACTTCATGTACTACTCGCTCTGCGCCGGGCAGACGAAGGCCGGTCCGTACGGCTACTCGCCCCTGCCGCTCAACCTGGTGCAGGCCGGCTTCGAGCAGCTGGCGAAGCTCAAGACTGCCGACCCGAAGGTCGACCTCGACAACCGCGATGTGCGCTCGTGCAACAACCCGACGTTCGACGGCAAGAACCTCAACCACAACGTGCTCGCCGACAAGGCGCCGCAGCCGGCCGCGTGCGACAAGACCGGCGAGGGCCCGTGCGGGACCGTCACCGGCACCGGCAAGCCCAGCACGGACGACGACACCTCGGGTGGCGGCACCGCGGGTGGCGACGCCGGTACCGGGGGCGGAGGCACCGGCGGGGGAGATGCCGGCGGCGGACCGGACAGCGCGCCGGGCGGCGCGGCACCGCCCTCGGTCGACCCCGACACCGGTGTTGCCACGGGGTCCGGCACCACGACCACGGACGGTGCGGCCATCTACGCCAACCCGACCGAGCTCGCCGCGGCCCGGACGTCGGACGAGGACACCTTCCGCTGGCTGGCGACGCTCGAGCTGGTCGCGCTGGTGCTGCTGCCCGGCCTGTACGTCGTGGCCGTCCGTCGTCGTCGCGCCGTGCGGCCCGGGGGCCGAGCATGAGCCCGCGGCTGCGCCGGCTGAGCCTGGCCGGCCTGCTCCTGGGCGCGCTGGCGCTGCCCCTCGCGGCGACGGCGACGGCGACGGCGGCGCCCGCGCCCGCGCCAGGGCCGTCCGAGGACGGCTGGTCCGCCACCAAGACCCTCACCCGGACCTTCGCGGAGGCCGACGGCTCGACGTACGCCTTCCCGAGCTATCGGGTGAAGGTCACGGCCGACCACACCAAGAACCTCCGAGGCCGCCAGCGCATCCAGATCAGCTGGTCCGGGGCACAGCCGAGCGGCGGCCGGGCCAGCAACCCGTACGGCGAGAACGGGCTCAACCAGGAGTACCCGGTCGTCATCATGCAGTGCCGGGGGACCGACGACCCGTCGCTGCCCGAGGCCCAGCAGGTGCGGCCCGAGACCTGCTGGACCGGAGCGGTCGGCCAGCGCTCCCAGGTGACCCGCTCGGAGAGCGAGGCCTCCTGGACCCGCGACCTCGACGCCGCGGCCGAGGACAAGGCGAGAGTCTCCGGACTGGAGCCGTTCCCCTCCGCGGAGACCTGCCCGACGGCGGACATCGCGCCGTACTTCACCCGGATCACGCCGTTCGTGTCGGCGAAGGGCAAGACCTACACCGCGTGCGACGCCAACAACATGCCGCCGGAGGCAGCGGTCGGCGCCGCCTTCCCGCCGGCCGACGTCGCCGCCTTCACCGACGCCGACGGCACCGGTTCGATCAAGTTCGAGGTGCGCTCCGACACCGAGAACGAGTCCCTCGGCTGCAACACCGAGGTCGCGTGCACGGTCGTCGTCGTCCCGATCGTGGGCCTGAGCTGCGAGGCGCCGGCGACGCCGATGAGCCGCGCCGACCAGGCCTGCCGCAAGGGCGGTCGGTTCCTCCCGGGGTCCAGCAACTTCTCCAACGAAGGCGCCGACCAGGCCGTCTCCCCGGCCCTGTGGTGGTCGGCGTCGAACTGGAAGAACCGGTTCTCCGTCCCGATCACCTTCGGCCTCCCGCCGGACGCCTGCGACATCCTCGACAAGCGCGCTCCCACCGGCTTCTACGGCTCCGAGCTGCTCGCCCAGGCGGCGCTGCAGTGGTCGCCGGCGTACTGCCTGAACAAGGAGCGCTTCAAGTTCCAGCTCAACCAGATGTCCGACGACGCCGGTTGGAACCTGATGGAGAGCGGTGGCGGTGTCGCGGCGGAGGTGTCCTCCGAGCACACGCGGCGTGGGGCCGACCCGATCGGGTACGCGCCCACGGCCGTCACCGGCTTCGCGATCGGCTACCAGATCGACAAGCCGGACAACAACGGCGAGTACGAGCGGCTGCGCCTCAACGCCCGGCTGCTCGCGAAGCTGCTGACCCAGTCCTACCTCGGCTCCGAGCTCGGTCGTGACCACCCGGGGATGGCGGACAACCCGGTCGCGCTGATGAACGACCCCGAGTTCATGGCCCTCAACCCGCACCTGAGCCAGATCTCGCAGGAGGCGGCCGCGACCGTCCTCTCGCTGTCGAACTCCTCGGACGTCATCCAGCAGGTCACGGACTACATCGCCCACGACAAGGCCGCGATGAGCTTCGTCGCGGGCAAGAAGGACCCGTGGGGGATGGGGGTCAACCCCAACTACAAGAAGCTCGCGCTGCCGAGGCCCGGTTGGCCCTTGCTCGACAGCTACGTCCCGAAGACCGACATCACCTGCCTGCAGAAGAACCCGTCGGTCTACTTCTCGCAGATCGCGGCGCCGGTCACGACGATGCGCAAGATCGCCGAGGCCCTGCTCGACGCCTGGCCGAACGTGCAGACCCGCTGCGACTACGACACCACGACGGATCTGTTCAAGGTGGGCCGGGTCGACCGGCAGTCCTTCGGTTCGCGGTTCATGCTCGGCATCGTCAGCCTCGGCGACGCGGAGCGCTACGGCCTGCGGGCGGCGGCGCTCGAGACCACGAAGGGCCGGTACGTCGCACCGACCGACCGGTCGCTCGCGGCGGCGGTGCGGCTCACCACGCAGCAGGACCGGTACGCGCCGTTCGTCCTCGACCAGGCCAAGGTGCGCAAGTCGGCCACGGCGTACCCCGGCACGATGGTCGTCTACACGGCCGCCAAGCTGCAGCACCTCGACAAGGCGGACGCGGCCAAGGTCGCGCAGTTCATCCGGGTGTCGACGACCGAGGGGCAGCGCCCGGGGTCGGGCAACGGCCGGCTGCCCGGCGGGTTCCTGCCGATCGCGAAGTCGGGACCGACGGCGCAGCTCTTCGACTCCGCCCAGGAGGTCGCGGCGGCCGTGGCGGCGCAGCAAGAGCCGGGCGCGAAGCCGACCAAGACCCCCGCCGGAGCGTCGGACGGCTCCGGGCCCGGTCTGACGGCGCCGACCGACGTCCCGGGCGACACCGAGCCGTCCGCCGCGGCCACCCCGTCGGCGGTGCCCTCGGCGCCGCCGGCCGCCACCCCGATGCCCGCGACGCGGGCGGTGGGGTCCGACCTCGCGGGCAGCGTGCTGCCGATGCTGATCGTGCTCGGCCTGGTCGGCTGTGTCGCCACCGCGGTCATCCGGGTCGCGGCGCCGATCGTCAGGAGCCGGCGATGACCGCCACCGTCGACGCCACGGAGGTGCCGGTGGTGGCGACCCCGACGGTGCGCCGTCGCCCGCCGAGGAGGGCGGTGCCGGCCGGCCCGCCCGGCACGGCGGAGAGCACCGCGTCGGTGCTGTCGTCGGCCTTCACGATGATCGGCATCGTCTGCCTCTGGGTCGCGGTCCAGCTGCTGTTCCTGTCGTCGATCTCCCAGGACCGGACCCAGACCCTCCTCTACGACCAGTTCCGGCAGCAGCTCGGCGGTGCGACGGCACCGGTCGGGCCGGTCGTCCCCGCCGGCGACCCGGTCGCCCTGCTGAGCATCCCGAGCATCGGGGTCGAGCAGGTCGTCGTCGAGGGCACGGCCTCGGGCGACCTGCTGGCCGGTCCCGGCCACCGGCGCGACACCGCACTGCCGGGACAGGTCGGCACCTCGGTCGTCTACGGCCGTGCGGCGACGTACGGCGGCCCGTTCGGCGACCTGACGTCCCTGCGGCCGGGCGACAAGATCGAGGTCACCGTCGGGCAGGGCGCGAAGGTGTTCCGGGTCGCCGGCGTACGGCGTGCCGGGGATCCGCTGCCCCAGCCGACGGCTGACGGCGCGGCCCGCCTGACCCTCGTCACCGCCGAGGGCAGCGGTCGCCTCGGCGGCCTCGCCCCGGAGTCGGTGGTCTACGTCGACGCCGAGGCGAAGAAGGGCTTCCCCGCACCGTCCGGCCGTGCGGCCGCGGTGCCCGAGTCCGAGCAGGCCATGTCCGGCGACAGCAGCGCACTGCCGCTCCTGGCCCTGTGCCTGGCCCTGCTCGTGGCGCTGACCCTCGGACTCATCGCCGCGCGTCAGCGATGGTCGACGGCTCTCGTGTGGGTGGTCGCTGCCCCCCTCACGATCGGGCTGTCCTGGGTGACGACGGACGTGGTGATGCGGCTGTTGCCCAACCTGATCTGACCTTCGACACCTCGCCGTCTCGGGGCGGCGAGCAGCACGACCCAACTGCACGATCAACCGCACTACATCACAGGAAGCGAATCCTCAGATGTCTGTACGCAGGACCCTGGCGGCCGCAGTCGCGACCGCACTCACCGCTTCGGCGGTCGCCCTGTCGGCTGGTCCGGCCTCGGCCGCGGTCGTCGTCGACCCGGACGACACGACCGGAGTCACCCTGACCACCGCCGACCTCATCGGCGTCGGCTCGGACACCACCCAGCACGCGATGAAGCTGTTCGCGGACGCCTGGAACGCGAGCGGGCAGGCCCCCGTGAAGATGGGCACGTTCGCCGCGACGAGCGGTGGCGAGATCAACCTCCCCAGCGGCGCGATCACCCGGCCGAAGAACTCCGGTGAGGGCCGCGCCAAGCTCTACGGCGCCGGCAACAACACCGACGTCGACTTCGCCCGCTCCTCCGGCGCGATCTCGCCCGACGAGGCCAACCAGGGCCTCCAGATGTTCCCCTTCGCCCTGGACACGCTGGTGATGGCGGTCTCCAACTCCACCGCCTCGCACGCGCCGGCGTCGCTGACGCTCGACCAGGTCCTCGGCATCTACAAGGGCACCTACACCAACTGGTCCCAGCTCGGGGGCACCAGCGGTGCCATCATCCCGATGATCCCGAACGACGGTTCGGGCACCCGCTCCTTCTTCCTCGACCAGCTCAAGACGGCGAACGGCGGAGTCGCCGTGACCCCGATCGGCACCTGGGTGACGGTCCAGGAGCACGACCCCGCCCCGATCATGGGCGAGGCCAACGCGATCGCGCCGTTCTCGAAGGGCCGCGCCAGCCTCACCAACGGTCAGGTCCGCGTGGAGCAGGGCTGGTCGAAGGACCGCGCCATGTACACCGTGGTCCGCGGTGCCGACCTCGCGAACCCGCTGATCCAGGGCGCGTTCGGTGAGGACGGCGCGCTCTGCTCGACCGCGGTGCGCCCGGTCCTCGCGGCCGCCGGCTTCGAGCAGCTCGCAACGCCCGACCACGGCGGCGTGTGCGGCTCGGCGACGCAGACGGCGACGACCAACTTCGCCACCAACAAGCAGGTCGTGACGACGACCAAGCTCACCGCGACCAGCCCGGCCGGCAAGACCGCGAAGCTCGTCGCCGCCGTCTCGGGCTCGACGGCTCCCGCCGGCACGTTCGACTTCTACGAGGGCGCGACCAAGGTCAAGGCCTCCGTCCCGCTCGTGTCGAGCTCTGCCACCGCGACGCTGACCGGGGTGTCCGCGGGCGCGCACACCTACCGTGCCGTCTTCGTCCCCGCGAGCGGGTTCGACCCCTCCGAGGCCACCGCGACCGTGACGGTCAAGGCGCTGACGCCGGCCTCGATCTCGGAGTCCTTCCCGGCCAAGGTGAAGCTCAAGAAGGCGAAGTCGGTGACCGTCAAGGGTGTCGTGACCGTCAAGGGCGCCACCGGCAAGGTGACGGTCAAGAAGGGGAAGAAGACCCTGAAGTCGGCCTCCCTCAAGAGCGGCAAGGCGAGCGTCAAGCTGCCGAAGCTCAAGAAGGGCACCTACAAGCTGACCATCGCCTACGCCGGCGACGCGACGCACGCAGCGGGCACCAAGTCGTTCACGGTCAAGGTCGTCAAGTGACCTGCTGAGCAAACCCTGCCGCACGACCCGGCGCCGGTCCACCCCTCCCGGTGGGCCGGCGCCGGACCTCCGCACCACCGACGTACAGGAACGACGATGAGCATCACGACCGAAGACACCGCCGTCATCCCGGCGACCACCAGCGCGCTCGCCCAGATCGAGGCCCGCGACATCACCGCCTGGTTCGGCCAGCGCAAGGTGCTCGACCGGGTGTCGCTCACCATGCCGGCCGGTCAGATCACGGCGCTGATCGGGCCGTCGGGCTGCGGCAAGTCGACGTTCCTGCGGATCCTCAACCGGATGCACGAGCTGGTGCCCTCGGCCCAGCTGGGCGGCGAGGTGCTGCTCGACGGTGCGGACATCTACGACCCCGAGCGGAAGCTGATCGACGCGCGCCGCTCCATCGGCATGGTCTTCCAGAAGCCCAACCCGTTCCCGGCGATGTCGATCCGCGAGAACGTCCTGGCCGGCCTCAAGCTCACCGGCACCAAGGCCTCCCGCTCCGCCAAGGAGGAGCTGGTCGAGTCCTGCCTGCGCAAGGGCGGACTGTGGGAGGAGGTCAAGGACCGGCTCGACGCCCCTGGCGGCGGCCTCTCCGGTGGTCAGCAGCAGCGGCTGTGCATCGCGCGCTCACTGGCCATCAAGCCGCGCGTGCTGCTCATGGACGAGCCCTGCTCGGCCCTCGACCCGACCTCGACCCGGGTGATCGAGGAGACCATGAAGGAGCTCGCCCGCGAGGTCACCATCGTCATCGTGACGCACAACATGCAGCAGGCGGCGCGGATCTCCGACACGTGCGCGTTCTTCCTCGCATCCCAGGGCACCCCCGGCGTGATCGTGGAGCACGGGGATACTGCTGCCATGTTCCAAAGCCCTCAGGACCAGCGCACCAGCGACTACGTGCACGGCCGCTTCGGATGAGCCCTGGTCGTGTCATCGCGACGTTCGCCACCGCCCTGGTGGTCGTCGCGGGGCTGGGCTACGCCCTCTCGCAGACCGTCCTCGGCCGGGCGCCGCTGGTGGTCTCGCAGCAGCCGCAGTACGTCGAGGCGCCGGCGCCGGAGACCAAGCTCGCCGAGCAGCCGGACGCGCCCTCCGCGCCGACCAAGGTCGACCCCGCCTGGGTGACCTCGATGGCGGACAAGGCAGGCATCCCGGCGCCCGCCGTACGTGCCTATGCGAACGCCCAGCTGTCCGAGCCACGGGGCTGCAAGGTCGGCTGGACCACCCTGGCCGGCATCGGCTGGGTCGAGTCCCAGCACGGCACCATCGGCGACCGGACCCTCGGCGACGACGGCCACTCCTCGACGCCGGTGCTCGGCCCCGCGCTCGACGGCAAGAAGTTCGCCGCGATCCCGGCGACCTCCGAGAGCACGGTCTGGCACGGCGACCCGAAGTGGGACCACGCCGTCGGCCCGCTCCAGTTCATCCCGTCCACCTGGGAGACGTGGGGCAAGGACGGGGACGGCGACGGCGTCGCGGACCCCAACGACCTCGACGACGCCGCCTTCACGGCCGCGCGCTACCTCTGCGCCGACGGCCACGACCTCACCACCGGCGCCGGCTGGGCCGACGCGGTCTTCGGCTACAACCACGCCCAGTCGTACGTCGACGCGGTGTACGCCGCGGCCTCGGCGTACGCGGATCGCACGGACTGAGCGCCTGTCGACCGGTGGTTGAGGTGTGAGGGCCGCCAGGCCGTTCCCGGTGGTTGAGGTGGGGCTGCTAGGCCGTTCCCGGTGGTTGAGGTGTGAGGGCCGCCAGGCCCGAGCCTCGAAACCACAGCGCCCGGCCGGTGACCGCAGCGCCGCGGTCCGCTCGTGGTCGCCGCCGTGACGCGACAGACGGGATAGGGGGTCACCGCAGTCTCTGGTTGCGGGGGGTGGTTGCGGCCCCGGTCGGCTTGGCGGCTTCTTCGGGTCGACCGTCGTGGTCACCGTCCAAAATCGAAGAAAAACGGATCCTTGATCTATCGAACATGTGCTCGAATCATG
>Ga0190274_10000086_pt1 | contig 68018 bp, 36 predicted proteins | sample Popmic531T_FD_133002 | JGI IMG/M metagenome (GOLD analysis project Ga0190274, IMG submission 133002) | Populus adjacent soil microbial communities from riparian zone of Yellowstone River, Montana, USA - 531 T | ecosystem: Environmental > Terrestrial > Soil > Riparian zone | place: USA: Montana...
AGAAGCACTCAGCCCGTTGATCAGGATCAGCAGGGGCCCATCGTATACCGTTCCCCTGTTGTAGTCCTTGAGGACGACTGCTTTTGAGTTCGGATATTTAATAATTGCCAATGGACCTTCATCAATGAAAATTCCGGCCAGGTTCATTGCTTCGCTGAACGAACCGCCCCCGTTATTCCGGAGATCGAGGATGAGACCTTTGATGTTTTCTTTTTTGAGTTTGAGAATTTCGCGGGCTACATCATTCGAGCAGCCTGCCATTCCGTCCATTTCAAAATTGGTATAAAAAGCAGGAAGCTGAATCAGCCCGATCCTGTTCAGGCTGTCTTTCAACAGGTAACCATTGATGACGTTCACGTCGGATTCAATCTTATCCTGTTCGAGCTGTATTTTTTTTTCGCTGTTATTTTTTTTGCGGATAATAAATTGAAGCTGCTTGTTGGTTGAAGATTCAATCACATCTCTTATTTCATCTTCCGACATGCCAAGTATATCTACCTGCTTTCCGGTCGCAGTAGCAATTCCGGTAAGTACATCGCCTTCATTAAAATCATTCGCCTTCCAGGCCGGACTACCGGGAATAACTTTGACGATTTCTATTTCATCATTTGAATTTTCTGCAATGACTAGTCCGAATGAAAGTTCCTTTGAAGAAAGACTCTTCTCAAAAATCGTTTTGTTATTCGTATTGAAGTAGTTGCTGTGCGGGTCGCACCGTTGAGCGATGGCATTCCAAAGTTTTTCTGCAATGTACCTTTCCATGACAGCTTTATCCGAAACCTTTCGAATGTTCCTTTGCTCAAAACGCTTTAAGGCTGTCTTTCTCGCTTGTTCTTCTGCTTCGCTTTCTTTCAGACGAAAGGTTGAATCTTTTTCAAATTCGTGAAGGATGGAAAGCACACTGAACTTTAGTCTTTTCGAAAGCGATTTATTTAGCGAAGCCATATCCTCTTTTAGCGGTGCATGTTGTCCTGGAATATAGGAGATGGTATCATTCACATTAAAATTGAGTGGACTTCCCAGCATCTGAACTGCCATAGAGTCGGTGGCCCGTACGCGTGAGATGTAGATTGGCAAACAAGTTTGTATGACATCGCAGAACACATCTTCATTCCCGGGTTTCACCAGGTTCTCCATTGTTGTCAAATCATTTCGTACCAGGAAAATTGACTTGGGATCAAGCAGCTCCACAAATAAGCGGATGATCTGCTTCTGCGTGCTCTCATTGAAATCGGGCGGTGAAAAATGATTTTTACTGAGAACCTTTATGACCTGCTGCGTCGTTTTACACGTACCGGAAACAGGTTGTGCAAATGCGGGCGGCAGGACAGCCAATAATAAAAGCATCCATAAAAGCAATGCAGGACAAATCCGTTGTAATTCAAAATACTTTTTGAAACTCATCATTGCAGGCGCAATTAAAAAGTTTAAAGTAAAGTTTTAACTGAAGAAAGAAAATTAATTCAGCTGGGCCAGCACCTTCCGCAGGTCAACTCTGTCGCTGACTATTTTAGTAACCTCCGCCACTGGAATTCTTTCCTGTTTCATGCTGTCGCGCTCCCGGATGGTGACAGTATCATCCTGAAGCGTCTGGTGATCTACTGTGATGCAATAAGGTGTTCCAATTGCGTCCTGCCGCCTGTATCTTTTTCCTATCGAATCTTTTTCTTCATAGATACAGAGGTGGTCGTACTTGATCACGTCCATGATCTCCCTGGCTTTTTCAGGCAGCCCGTCCTTCTTTACAAGCGGCAGCACGGCGCATTTTACCGGGGCAAGAAATGGCGGAATGGTCAGTACAACACGGTCACTCCCGTCTTCAAGCTTTTCTTCTTTATAAGATTGAGAAAGTACTGCGAGGAACATCCGGTCGAGACCGATGGAAGTTTCAACCACATAAGGAACAAAACTTTCGTTGTCTTCAGGATCGAAGTACTGAAGTTTTTTTCCTGAGAATTTTTCATGCTGGCTCAAATCGAAATCGGTTCTTGAATGAATGCCTTCCAGCTCTTTGAATCCAAATGGAAAACGGAATTCAATATCGCAGGCTGCATTTGCATAGTGAGCCAGTTTCAGGTGATCGTGGAAACGGTGTACGCCTTCTTCAAAACCAAACGTCTTATGCCATTTCATCCGCATCTCTTTCCACTTTAAGTACCAATCCATCTCGGTACCGGGCTTTACGAAGAACTGCATTTCCATCTGTTCAAATTCTCGCATGCGGAAAATGAATTGCCGTGCAACGATTTCGTTCCGGAATGCTTTACCGGTTTGTGCAATCCCGAAAGGAATTTTCATCCTGCCTGTCTTCTGTACATTCAGAAAGTTCACAAAGATCCCCTGCGCTGTTTCAGGCCGCAGGTAAATCGTATTCGATTCATCACTTACGGATCCAAGCTGCGTCGAAAACATAAGATTGAATTGCCGCACATCTGTCCAGTTGCGGCTTCCGCTCACAGGACAAACAATTTCGAGGTCAAGGATGATCTGTTTCACTTCTGTGAGATCACCTTTTTCCAGGGCATCCTTAAAGCGCGTATTGATATCATCAATCTTTTTCTGGTATTCAAGCACCCGCGGATTCGTGCTGCGGAACATTTCAGGGTTAAAATTTTCGAATCGCTTGGCGGCTTTTTCCACTTCCTTTTCTATTTTCCCTTCAATTTTAGCGACATGGTCTTCAATGAGCACATCGGCGCGGTATCTCTTTTTTGAATCTTTGTTATCGATCAGGGGATCGCTGAAAGCATCTACGTGGCCACTGGCTTTCCAGGTGGTAGGGTGCATGAAGATAGCGGAGTCAATACCTACGATGTTTTCATTCATCTGCACCATGGACTTCCACCAATAGTCCCGGATATTTTTTTTCAGCTCTGCACCATTCTGACCATAGTCATAAACGGCACCCAGCCCGTCATAGATTTCGCTGCTTTGAAAAATAAATCCATACTCCTTTGAATGTGAGATGATGTTTTTAAAAATTTCCTCAGGTGCTTTATTGGTCATGGGGCAAAAATAGAAGTAAAATTTTATCCCATCCCCGCCTGACCGAATTAGTCGGGCAGGGAATTACTAATGAAGTCATAGATATTCTTTATTGAGCCGTCGTTTGTCAGGAAAAAAAAATTGTTGTTACTTTTCCACGGTGAAACGGATATACATTTTCTACTGCCTGGTCATTTTTTTGCCGGTTACTCTGCTTTCCCAACCAGTAAAAGATTCCATTGCAGTGATTGTAAATGGTGATGAGGCAGATTCTGTGAAAGCCCAACGGCTGCTTGGACTATTTCAATTTTATAAAACCAATGAACCGGAACAGGCACTGTTGGCTGCAGAGAGCGCATACAGGATTGCACTTGATAAAAATCTCGAGCAGCTCAAGGCCCAATCACTCCGAAGCATGGGTCATGCAACCTATACCATGGACCGTTATACGGAAGCATTGGAATATTATGTGGAAGCATTGAAGCTATGTGAATCCCTCGGACTCAAACGCGACCAGGGCATCATCCTCAGGAACATGGGAAATATTTTCCTGGACCAGGAAATGCCTGACCAGGCGCTGCGCTATTATCACCAGGCGCTGGCCATTGACAGGGAATTGAAATCGGAAACAGACATTGCCAAGGAACTTTTAAATATTAGCAGTGCATATTCTGTGACTACAAAACTGGATTCCGCATACTTCTTTTGTTCACAGGCATTGGAAATTGCAAAAACACTGAAGGATACGAACATATACGCACAGACCTTGGGGAACCTTGGCATTATTGAATTTTACCAGGACAAAAGCGACCCCACCGGGAAAAGTTATGCGAACCGTGAAAAGTATGATAATGCATTGAAGCATATTACGGAGGCAGAGCGGCTGTTTATAGATCATGGCATTGAAACAAACCTCGGTGTCTTATACCTGAACCTGGGAGATATCTATCTTGAAAGGAAAGAAATTGCAAAGGCAACGCTGAAATATTCCAAGGCACTGGAAAATGCCGTCATGATGGAATCCATCGACGATGAAAGGAGGGCTTACCTTGGATTATCGAAGTGTGCCGATATTACCGGAAACACTGCAAAAGCATTCGCATACTTTAAAGAATACAATACACTGAATGATTCGATCTTCAACTTTAACAGCAGCCGCAAGCAGACCCAGCTCTTGTTGAATTACGAGCTTGAGAAAAATGAAGCGTTGTCAAAAGCCGCGGAGGAAAAAATGGAAGCAGTTCACCAGGCAGAGTTGGGTAAGCAACGTGCGCAAAAGAATATTTTCATTGTAGGATTTATCATCGTCTTTATCCTCTCCTTCATTATGCTTCGACAATACAGGCAGAAGCACCTGGCGAACAATAAACTCAAGGAGGCCATGCAGCATTTGGAGCAGACGCAAACGCAGCTTATTCACCAGGAAAAAATGGCGTCGCTTGGAATGTTAACGGCAGGAATTGCGCATGAGATACAGAACCCGCTTAATTTCGTAACCAATTTTTCAGAGTCTTCGATGGAGATCATCAGGGAAATGAAGGACGAGAAAGATGAAGTTGAGAAAGATCACCTGATGCAGGACCTGAACCTGAATATTGAAAAAATCCACCATCATGGCAAGCGCGCTGATACCATTATCAAAAGCATGCTGAGCAACAGTCACGGGAATAAGGAAGATAAAAAGCCTACAAATATCAACAAGCTATGCGATGAATTCCTGATGCTTGCCTACCACAGCATCCGCGCAACACATCCTGAGTTTAACTGTACCATTGAAAAAAAATTCCAGCCTGATGTTCCGAAAGTGAACGTAATGTCCCAGGAAATAACACGGGTTATGCTGAACCTTTTTACCAATGCCTTCCATGCATTAAAGGAACGGGCGCAGAAGGAGAAGGGTTTTTCACCGTTGATCACCATCATCACGGGCAACTCTGAAAAGCATGTACATGTAATCGTGCGTGACAATGGAATAGGAATACCGCAGGCTATCAGGGATAAAATTTTCCAGCCATTTTTTACGACCAAGAAATCAGGGGAAGGGACAGGGTTGGGGTTGTCCATAAGTTATGATATTATCAAAGCCCATGGAGGGGAGCTGAAGGTTGACAGCAAGGAAGGCGAGTACACGGAGTTCACCATACTGTTCCCCGTGTGACTTGGGTAGACGGCCTTTAAAAGTTGGTGAAAGTCAGATTTCGCCTCCTGTAAAAATGACCTAAAAAATTGGTAAGAAATCCTTGCTTTTTCAATGATTGTCAATATATTTGTCAGCCGGACTAACCACCGCCTTTTACACGAGAGACGAATCTGCACAATTTATCAGTGTAGAGTATTGTTTTCTGCATGCAATTATATAGGGTATGCAAGAAAATAGTTGAGGACGCAATTTCTTATTTATAGCAGAATAAAAAATATATTAAAGTTTCAGTCATGTTACAATTGACTGGAATTCCAGACTATTCCTTATTTTGAACCGACACAAACATTTATCTGAACTTACAACAATAACTTAAAACAAATAATTCATCATGAAAAAGTTTCTTTCACTGATAGCAGTATGCCTTGTATTCCCCGCGGTACTTACCGTACAAGGCCAGGTAGCAATAGACTGGTCGGAGTTCGTCATGTATGCCAATAATGGCGGACCAGGCACCACAAATCCCGGTGCTTCGGGTTATGGTGTTATTTTCGGAGGAGGAACCACCATTACCGGAGGTTCTATCGGAAGCAAAACCCTGGTACAGTCGACGAGCAATGCTGCACTTACCTGCAATATTTATAGCGGAGGAAAAGTTATTCTTGCCAACGGAAATTCAGTTAGCGGAAAAATCACCGCTGCCAACTCTGCAAGTTTGAGCGGTACTATTTTCCAGGCAGGGTCGAGCCAGACACTCCAGGGAAATATTGATGTGAATGGAAACATCGTTGTTGGCGGAGGTACGGTTTCCGGAATTGTTACGCATCCTGTCGGTACTACATATACAGGTCCTGCGATTGGAGCAAATAACCACACAGGCCCTCCATCACTTCCTACGCTTCCTACTTTACCTACACCATTAGTATTTCCCGCAGCAGGAGCAACAAACATTACAACTACAACCTCAATTGGCCAGGGAAATTATGGAAACGTGACGTTCAGCGGGAACAAGACGCTTACTTTGAACGGTCCGGGTACATATGTCTTCAACTCAATGCAGTTTACAAGCAACAATTCGCTTGTATATAATTTTCAGAATTCAACGACCGGAGTTTTCAGAATATATATTCATGGCGATGCCAATCTTGCTAAGTTGAATGTATCCTTTGCACCTGGTAACGGAGGAAGCTCTACCCGCATTTACTGGGAAGTTCACGGAACAGGTTCCACTTCAGCTACGTTGAAGGATGCAGTGACAATTGCGAATGGCGCCAATGGTGGAAGCGGTTCTGTGAAATTTTCCGGAACTATTTACGCACCTTATGCAGCGATATCGCTTGGTTCAGGAAGCGGATCAACCAATTATTCCGGAGCGCTCTTCAGCGGAACACAGGTAATTATTCAAACCGGCGTTTCTCTTACTTATTCTTACTTCACTGACTGCGCAACAGTTTCAGCTGCTGCAGGAAATGATGTAAGCTTTTGTCCCGGAGGCAGTGCTTCACTGGGCGCTGCACCACAGTTAGGAAGAACTTATAGCTGGACACCTACAACAGGTTTGAGCAACAGTACAATTGCAAATCCTACCGTCACTTCAAACACACCAGGAAATCTTATATACACTTTAACTGTTAACCAGAATGGCTGCATTGCAACTGACCAGGTTACCCGGACTGTTTATTCACTGCCGGTCGTTAGCGCAGGAACATATTCTGCAGTATGTTTGAATGGATCATCGGTTACGCTTGCGGGTTCTCCATCAGGAGGAACTTTCAGTGGTCCCGGTGTAGCGGGAAATTCCTTCAATCCCACTACTGCTGGTACCGGATCAAAGACGATCACTTATAGTTATACTGACCTTCACGGATGCAGCAACAGCGCTACAACTACCATTGTTGTAAACGCGCTTCCTGTTGTAAGCGCAGGAACATATGCAGCAAGATGTTTGAACAGTGTAAATGTAACGTTGGCAGGAACTCCTTCAGGCGGCACTTTCAGCGGCAGCGGAGTAGCCGGCAACTCATTTAACCCGGCAGTGGCTGGTGTAGGAACAACTACAATCACATATTCATATAGCAATGGTACCTGCTCCAACACAGCAACAACATCCATTACAGTAAATTCATTACCTGATGTTGAGGCCGGTCTTGATGGTGAACTTGACTGTTCAACTCCAACAACCGAGCTGCATGGATCTTCAGCTACCCCGGGTGTTTCTTATTCATGGCAGGGTAGTGCTGGCGGAAATGTTTCAGCCAATGGAAATAGCACTACACCAACGATCGATGCACATGGCACATTCACATTCACAGTTACAATTCCTGGTACAGGCTGCTCAGCTTCAGATGTAACACATGTCATTTTCGATCCTTGTATTTTCCCGGGATATAATCCACAGCCAAGCGGAAAAACTGGAAACCTCATCGGTTCAGAGCTGACATCTTTATACGAGTGGTTTCAAGCAAACGGATGTACAAATCCTAACGAAGACATTTATATTACCAATGGCAATTGCGAAGTACTGGTAGAGATCGTCTATGCAGAGGGTATGCGCCAGCAACTGTACAATATTCTAATAGGTTCGCCATTCAACATCGGAGATACCGTTGAGAACGGAGCGCACAACCGGATCATCACAACATTCATGGACTACGAAGACCTGATGGCATTGAATGATCTGAATATTACGATGGGTCTTACATTGATCAACCACGTACGCCCGGTATTCCGTCCGATTCCGACTGCAGGTGTGGCATACTCTCTTGGGGATGTTGCACAGGGTTCAGGTGTCGCACGTGGCGGGTTCAATGTCGGCGGCGAAGGAATCAAAGTAGGTGTCATTTCAAACAGCTACAATATGCAACCAGGTAATCAGGCAAACCTGAATGTATTGAACGGTGACCTTCCGGGCATTGGAAATCCTGAGGGAAATCTTACTCCCGTTCAGCTTCTTGGAGATTATCCATACGGTACGCAATCAGATGAAGGTCGTGCCATGCTGCAGATTGTTCACGATGTGGCCCCGAAAGCTGAGCTTGCATTTGCTTCAGGAATTGTAAGTGCGGGAAACATGGCACAGAAAATTCGTCTGCTGCAGCAAGCAGGTTGCGATGTTGAAGTAGATGACATCACCTACATCACAGAGCCATTCTTCAGTGATGGTATGATTGCAAATGCGGTAAATGATGTGACGGCACTTGGCGTTTCATATTTCACTTCTGCAGGAAACTTTGGCGACAAATCTTATGAAGGAATATACACCCCTACGACAGCACCGGCCGGCATCATTGGTACAGCACATAACTTCGGCGGTGGCGACAAGTTCCAGAATATTTCGCTTACACCGGGTAGCTACCTTGTGGTATTGCAGTGGGAAGATGACTTCTACTCAATTAATCCGCTTGTAACCGGAACCGAGGAAGACCTTGATATATATCTTACCTATAATAATGGAATCACCCTCTTTGGTTTCAACAGAAACAACATCGGTGGTGATCCGATAGAAGTTCTGACATTCACTGTAACTCAGAATACTACAACAAATGTGCTCATCACACGTGAAACAGGTTCAGGTACGAATGTGCATTTCAAATACATCGTGTTTAAAGTTCCTCCAGGCGGATTCGTTGCTAATGAATTCGCACAGGGAAGTTCTACGATTGTTGGTCAGGCAAATTCACTTGGAGCAATTACCTGTGGCGCAGTGTTGTATTCCAACACACCTGCGTTCGGAGTACCTGCACCTACCAAAGCTTCCTTCTCATCAGTCGGCGGCACTCTTACTTATGGTTCTCAACGCAACAAACCTGATATCTGTGCACCGAATGGCGCCAACACCACGGTTGATTTGGGCGGACCGAACATCGATCTTCCTGATTTTCCGTTGGGAGATGCTTTCCCGAATTTCTATGGAACTTCTGCTGCGGCTCCGCATGCTGCCGGTATCGGCGCATTGCTGAAGAGTGCGAAACTGAAATATTATGGAACGGATCTTACGCCGGCCCAGGTAAAAAACCTGCTTACAAGCACCGCTCTTGACATGTATACGCCAGGCTTCGATTACCAGTCAGGTTACGGAATGGTGAATGCGGATTTGTCCATGAGGACTTTTGCCGCGCCAACACCGGTGCTCGTTTCACTTGATGTGCCGAATGGTACAACTCCTGGAGATGCGACATTTACACTAACTGTAACTGCGGATTACATTACGACAGGGTCGCAAATTAAATTCAGGGAGGACCTACTTGCTACGACATGGATCGATGAACATCACCTTTCAGCAGTGATTCCTGCCTTCGTCGGAAACCCGGCTATCCAGATCTGTACCCCGGGTATTGCAGCGCCCGATTATCTTGATGGCGGATGCTCTAACATCCTGTACTTCTTCACTCCTGTCAAGAAAGCGGTGGTTGTAACTGCCGACAACAAGAGTAAGAAATACGGTGAGCAATTGCCTGTATTCACAAGCACCATCACTGTTGACGGACTTTCATTGGCAGCTGCAGGACTTACAGTTGCAGATCTTGGCCTTGAAAATATCCTGTACACATTACCTGCAGGAACAAATAATCTGAGTGATGTCGGAATTTATTTCATCAATCCAAGTGCAGGTCCTTTTGATATAGGCCTCACCGAACTGTATGAATATACATTCAACACCACGGCCAACAATACACCGGGGCTTCTAACGATTGAAAAAATGCCGCTTGTCATTACGCCTGTCGACAAGACTGTATTGTATGGAGATAAGATTGACGGAACTGAGATTGAATACTCTTACGTCTATGATGCAACAAACATTGCACTTGGCGACCAGGCTCAATTCCTCAATGACCTGAAGAATTCATATGAGCCATCACTGGCTAAAGAATTAATAATGATCGACGACAGGGATGTATTCAACGGTGAAACGCTTACTGCTACTGACATTGAAAACCTCGCTTTCCTTTCAGGAATAAAAGGAATTGCAAATGGTGTTAAGCCAATCGCAAACTCATTCGATACCACATGGGTTATTGACCTGGCTTACAAATGCCTCGTGAATTATAATAATGATGGAAGCATTGCCGAACTCGTAGACAGCGTGTTGCTTCTCAATGGCATAAAGGGCATTGCCAACGGAATAAAAGGCATTGCAAATTGTGCTTCGATTGCCGACGGTACTGCACTCATCAATGGCGTAAAACCCATTGCCAACGGAATTAAGGGTATAGCAAACGGAGCCAAGGGAATTGTGAACTCAGAGGAACTTGACGGAATAAGCAATACCAATACAGCCGTCCTGCTTCATGGTGCCGATACACTGACAGAAGAACATCCGGACTCCATGTTCCAAATGATTTCCATCAATGCCATTACCGGTCTTACCAATGGTCAGCACTTTATTATCCCGGGTGCGTTCATGAGCTACTTATTCGATGTATCCTATGGAAAGGGACACCTGAATGTAAATCCGCACGAGATTGTGATCGACGCAAACAATGCAACGACGGAATACGGTACAACACCTTCATATGGTGTGGTTGTATCAGGTTACCAGTACGACGATGCAAGTCCTGTTGTATTTGAGGGCAACCTTGCCTTCACACCTGATCCGAACAGCCAGATCAATGTCGGTACCCACACCATTGTTCCGGGCGGTATTGGACTCAAGCAGCCTACAAACTATTACATCACTTATCTAAACGGGTCACTGAATGTAACGCCTGCGCCGTTGACAGCAACAGCCGACGACAAAACAAAAGCAGCCGGAGCTGTAAATCCACCGCTTACGATTTCATATTCGGGATTTAAATTCAGCGACAATTCATCTGTGATCAGTCCTGTCATTTCCATCAACACTACAGCAGTCACTGCATCTCCTCCAGGAACATATCCAATTACATTGTCTGGTGGATCAGCTTCTAATTATAGTATCACGCGTGTTAATGGAACGCTTACCGTTCAGGCTGCACCGACAGAATATTGTGCTTATCTTCAGAGCTACTGGGGCAGTGCGAGTGAAACTTCATGTAATGGAACTTTAAGCTCGGCGATGCTTCCGGGATTGCTCACCACAACTTTGGTAAACGGTTATAACAACAGGCAGGTATTGATATCTTCAGGTGACATTGCCTGTCTCCAGGCAAAACTTCCTACCACCAATGCAAACAGCAGCTCGTTGCCGAATGGTATCGTAAATTGTTCCAATGCTACCGGTAGCGGCTACCTGAACAACGGTAAGTTCAATAACAACCTGCTTGGACAGGAAATAGCGCTTGCGCTTTCGGTACGTCATAATCCGGCTCTCGGAAACCTTGCAATCACAGGCCCTTATCTTACTACCTGGGCTGCAAGTGCATGCGTGAATGGAACTGCTGTTCCGAATACAAGGGTAGTGTATGCTCTTCCGGCAAACGTGGTCACTTATCTAGGAGCAAACAATACCGTGAATGACCTGCTTGTGCTTGCAAACAAGGGTCTTGGAAATGCATTGCCAGGTAATGCGCCATCAAAAGATGCCATAGCCAGCGCATGCCTCACCATCATTAATGCATTCAACCACTGCAGGATCTTTGCAGGTTTCTCCCAGACTTCTGCAGGAGCAAGGGTAACAGAAACTGATATCAATGATCAGGATGCAACCTTCCTCCAGATTTTCCCGAACCCGGCCGTCGACAAAGCAACAGTATCATTCGTTGCGCCGGCAGGAAGCAAGGCATTGCTGGAAGTATATAACATGAATGGTGCACTTGCATCATCTGTGCTCGATGCTACCATGCCTGAAGACGGACTTTATTCTTTCGAACTTGATTGCAGTTCATTCGTGAAAGGAATTTATTTCGTGAGACTTACTGTTGGAGAAGAGACTTCTCTTAAAAAACTGGTAATCATCAAGTAATCAATATTAGGGGATTCATGAAAGGGAGGGCAATTGCTCTCCCTTTTTTATTATTACCCCTTCGAATAACGAATCCTTTGCGAATATCCGAATTACGAATGGTTCTCCCAGGATCTCCAATACGAAAACAAATGCTCTCTGATTCGTAATTCGGATATTCGTTGGATCCCATTCGTTATTCGAAGGGCAATCTTCGCTGTATTCTTCTTCAACTCATTAAAGAAAACATTTCAAATAATGTCTTTACTTTGCTGCGGACCAACCTTTATGAAGCAGCGCATTGCCTCAGTGATATTTGTATTGATGACGGTTTTTTGTCATGCACAGGAAGTCGATAAAATTGACAGCCTTAAAAAAGTCATTTCATCCTTACCTCAAGATACAGCGCGCGTCGACAAAATCAATGATCTGAGCACTCTGTACCTGGGTACCAATCCGGATACAGCATTAATTTATGCCAATCAAGCCAAAGAGCTTGCGGATAAAATAAACTATCAGGATGGCATTGCGTGGGCACTGAAAAGAGTCGGACAAGTTCACAATATCAAAGGGGATTATGTCAACTCGTTGCAGGCATGGAAGGAAGCTCTCGCCATTTTTGAAAAAACGAATAATAAAAAAGGCACTTCCAACCTGCTGAATAACATCGGCGTGATTTTTTACAACAGAAGTCTTGAAGACAGCGCCCAGGATTATTATCTCCGCTCTTTGAAAGTGGCTGAAGAAATTAATGACACGTTGCGGATTGGTACCGCCTTGGCCAATGTTGGCGGAGTTTATACTAACAAGCCTGCTACCTTTGTCAAGGCCCTTGAGTACCTTCATCGTGCGTTAAATTTATATATCGCAATTAGTGACAGTGCCTCGATCGGAATCAGTCATTCCAGTATCGGATACATTTACCTTGAAAAAGCAATTCAGCTGGATACAGCTGCTTCAGACTCTTTAGTAAAAGCCGCTGACATTGATTCTTCGCTTTCACATTTACTCGCGGCCCAATTATACATCAAGGCATCTGATGATCTTGCGTATACGTTGAACAATATCGCGAAAGTATACCGCGAAATGAAACAGTACGATCTCGCCATACAATATAACAGACAGGCTTATGACGAAGCTAAAAAAGTTGATGCACGTCTGGTCATGGCCCAATCACTTCTGGGAATTGCACAGATAGATACATCCAGAGGTGATTACAAATCAGCTCTCCCGGTTTACAAAGATGCAGAAGTGCTGCTCAGGCAGATCGGACTGGATGAAAGTTATGACCTGGTAGTTGCATATGAAGGTCTGGCTCAATCGTATGCTCACATGAAAGACTTTGCCAATGCATTTGTGTACCAGTCCCTGCTGATCAATTTGAAAAACGACATCTACAACTACGAGGTTGATAAAAAACTATCAACAAAACTTTTTGCATTTGATATTGGTAAGAAACAAGGTGAGGTGGATCTTCAGAAAGCGATCGTCGGCCGGCAAAAACTTATCCGCAATGGATTCATCGGCGGATTTGCTGTCGTGCTGTTATTCGCAGGTGTTTTCTTCACGCAGCGGAACCGGATCAGCAAAGAGAAAAAACGCAGCGATGAATTATTGCTGAACATCCTTCCGGCGGAAACAGCTGAAGAACTGAAGGCAACCGGAACTGCAAAGGCAAAGAGCTTCGACATGGTGAGCGTGCTTTTCACCGACTTCAAGAATTTCACGCAGGCTTCGGAAAAACTTTCGCCTGAAGAGCTGGTTGCTGAGATCAACCACTGCTACAGTGAATTCGATAAGATCATCACCCAGCATGGAATCGAAAAAATAAAAACCATCGGCGATGCATATATGTGCGCCGGCGGATTACCCGCTACAAATACCACCAATCCTGTCGACGTGGTGCAGGCCGGACTTGATATGGTTGCCTTTATCGAAAAGAACAAACAGGAAAGGATTGCAAAAGGACAACCCTTTTTCGAACTCCGCTGCGGGGTTCACACGGGTCCTGTGGTTGCAGGTATTGTCGGAATAAAAAAATTCGCCTACGATATTTGGGGCGATACAGTAAATACCGCTTCACGGATGGAATCCTCGGGCGAGATCGGCAGGGTAAACATCAGCGGCAGCACGTACGACCTGGTAAAGGATAAATTTCACTGTATTCACCGGGGCAAAGTGAAAGCGAAAAACAAAGGGGAGATTGATATGTACTTTGTTGAAGGTAGGAATTCTTAATTTCGAATTACAAATACAGATTTCTCACTTCGTTCTAAATGACACACCTTGATTGTTCAAGATGTGCCGCTCCAGAATTGTTGAATCTTCAACGATGTTATGCGGCACAAATTAAACCTATCTTTCTGTCATTCCGAACGCAGTGAGGAATCCGTAAAATGATATACAGGCTGTAAAAATATTTTGAAAGACTCCGCATATTCACAATTAAAATAAACGGTTCCTTCGTCAGGAAATTAAATTTAAAATTGCGGTTTATGGTTATGTGTACCAGACTCCGGATGAAAAAATTCTTAGTCTTTTTCCAAATACTTTTCTTTTTCTGCACGCACTCAATTAAAGGGCAGGAAACAATTGACTCACTCAATAAAGTCCTCTCAGGAAATATTCCTGATACGGTAAGATTTAAAACAATCATGGCCATTGCAGGCGAGCATTATCTCGATGCGCCGGAGCTGGCCATAAAAGATTGCGACGCTGCATTGGCGCTGGCAGAAAAGATAAAGTTCGAGGAGGGTATCGGCGAAGCCCTTGGCTGGCTTGCATTTCTGAATGAGCAGCAGGGAAATATTACGGTTGCCATTGATTATTACAACCGTTCACTTGCATTGGCACGAAAAACCGGCAGCAGGAAAAGTGAAGCGACCATCTACAGCAACCTCGGCATTATTTATAACAACCTTGGCATGCCGGGCAGTGCGCTGAATTATTACCGCGACGCCTTAAAAATCAGGGAAGAGCTGAAAGACACTTCAGGCATTGCAACCTCTTTCAATAACATTGGTCTTGTGTACCAGTTCCAGGGAAAAATTCCCGAGGCGCTGGAAAACCTCAGCAACGCGTTGCATTATTATGAGCTCCTGGATGACAAAGATGGAATGGCCACAGCGCATTCAAATATCGCTTCCGTTTACCAGGAACAAAAGCAATTTGAAAACGCAAAAGTTTTTTATTTCAAAAGCCTTTCTGTTCAACAGCAATTGAACGACAAGTACGGAACCGGATCCACATTAAATCTTTTGGGCGGACTTTACGAGGAAATGGGAGTTCCGGATTCAGCACTGTATTATTTCACCGAGGCACTCAAGGTCCGTATGCAGATAAACGACAAGCAGGGCATTGCTTATACTCAGAAAAACCTGGGAAATATTTATACGCTCATGGGAAAGCCCGAAGATGCGAAAGCGGCATTTGTGAAAAGTCTTTCTGCATTCGAAGAGCTTTCCGACAAAAAGGGAATTTCAGTCGTTACGAATTTGTACGGAGCTTCCCTCATGAATGAAGGTGATTTTACAAACGGTGAAAATTATCTTGAGCGTTCATTGAGAGTTGCACGCGAATTGAATTATCCGGCTGATATCAGGAATGCTGCAGGTAACCTTCAGCAGCTATACAGGAGAAAGAGCCAATGGAAAGATGCATTGATGATGTATGATCTTTTCATACAGATGCGCGATACTATCGGGAATAATGAGAATATCAAAGCAGCTCTTAAAACCCAGGCGAAATACGAGTATGAGAAAAAAGAAGCCCTGCTCAAAAGCGAGCAGGAGAAAAAAGATGCTCTTGCAGAATCAGAGTTGAGGAAACAGAAACTTATCCGCAATTCAGCAGCTGGTGGACTTGCAGTGGTTGCTTTTTTCCTGTTGGTGGTATTTTTACAGCGCAATAAAATTTCAGCGGAAAAAAAACGCAGCGACGATTTGCTTTTGAACATCCTTCCGGAGGAAACTGCTGAAGAGCTTAAGCTTACCGGCGCAGCAAAAGCAAAAAGCTTTGAAATGGTAACAGTGCTTTTCAGCGATTTCAAAAATTTTACACAGGCATCTGAAAAATTATCAGCGGAAGATCTTGTTGCGGAAATAAATTACTGCTACAGCGAATTTGACAAGATCATCTCCAGGCATGGAATAGAAAAGATCAAAACGATCGGGGATGCTTACATGTGTGCCGGCGGACTTCCCGCAAGCAATACCACACATCCTTTCGACGTGGTGCAGGCAGGTCTGGAAATGCAGGAATTTATTTTATCAAACAAGGCGCAATGCGAACGGGACGGCAAACCATTTTTCGAACTGCGCATCGGCATTCATTCAGGCCCCGTGGTTGCAGGCATTGTAGGGATTAAAAAGTTTGCGTACGACATTTGGGGCGATACAGTAAATATTGCGTCCAGGATGGAATCATCAGGCGAAACGGGCAAAGTAAATATCAGCCGTGCTACTTATGAGCTGGTGAAGGAAAAATTCAAGTGTGAATACAGGGGGAAAGTGGAAGCGAAAAACAAGGGGCAGATTGAAATGTACTTTGTTGACCGTAGCTTCAGCGTAGTATAAATAAAATAGAACGCGGATTTTTATGATGGCTATGATTTATCAAGATGCATCATAAAAATCTTAATAATCTGCGTTCAAAGGTTCAATTCGTGACGATGTTGTTTCGCCGCATCACCCTTTCACCGGCTCACCCTCTCCTGCCTTCTTCTTATACCGCCTCCTGTTAATCCTGAAGTCAATCAACTTTTTCAGCGCGTCAAAATAAAGTGTGATGGCCAGTACAATTGTCATAAACCAGATAACAAGCACATTGGCGAAATAGGTTTCCCACATGACACCGAAAACATTTTTCTGCGAGGCAAAGAATGGTGCACGGATAAATGAATCTTTATCACCCTGCATGAATACAGGCTGAAACCGCTGCACAAGCTGGTTGTTCGATTCTTCGAGCTGTTTTTGTTCCGCCGTATTTTTCAGCAGGATATTCAGACTTTCATTTTCAAAGTCATCTTTTACCTTCAGCAACTTTTCCAAACCACCGGGGGATTGCTCCAGACCTATGATAACATTTTCCCGGCGCGCATTGGCTCCATTATAAATCTTGATATAATATTCCTTTCGTTGGTTCAGGTATAGTTTCAACGCATTTCCTACCGATGCATTGAATGATTCCGGTGTAAGCTGAGTGATTCCCGCAAATCCAGGAAGGTTGGTTTCCCTTTGTTCCTTTTCCAATTCAACACCAAGCAGTTTGAGTTCTGACGGCATTTTTATTTTTTTCTCGGGCTGGGTTAATGAGAAAATACAGAAGTCGGTTTTCTTAATAAGCTCCGGGATCAGGAAATCTTTCTTGAATGTCGCACGGCTCATCAGCCTGTCGTCTTCGAAAAAATATTTTTCGTACTTGTTGTTTTTGAACTGCCTCACCGCAATGGATTCAAATGCCCAGCGAGAAGCCATCACTTCCCCGAATACGGGAACCTTCTCATGCGTGCTGAGTGTAGGATTCAATTTTTCAAACTTGACAATGATTCCACTCAATAAAATCTGCGGAATGATAAGTATCGGAATGAGAATATAAATTGTAACGGCTGAATTAAACGAAGATGAAATATTCAGTCCGAGCATGTTGGCGAAGCATGCGGTTGAAAAAAGTACAAGCCAGTAGTCCGCATACATGTTTGAAATTCCCAAGATGCTGTTCCCGATGAGGACAAAGGACAGCGTCTGTATTGCGGAAAGAATGAACATGATGGAAATCTTAGAAAGCAAATAACTGCTCCTGCTGAGGTTAAGAAATGATTCCCGCTTTAGAATTTTCCTGTCGCGGAAGATTTCTTCTGCACTCACACTCAAGCCGATGAAAAGTGCAACGATCACTGCGATGAAAATGTATGCGGGGATGTTCTGGTTTTCACGGAAAACATATTCATGTCCCGGAAGCCTGTACTTGATCAGGAATGCCAAAGCAAAAGCCAGCAATGGTGCTTCGAGCAGGTTGATGAGCAGGTACTGCCTGTTGGAAAGCTTGGAAAGCACATCGCGCGTAATGAATACTTTAAACTGCTGGAAGCGTGAAGGTTTTTCAGCGGGAACAACAATACGTTTCTGCGAGACCGGTTCCTTCGGCTGCGCGGCCACGATTTTTTCCTGGAAGCGTTGATTCCATTCCTGCGGTGAAGTTTTACGGCCATGGGCAGGATTTCCAAATTCATCCAGCACATTTGCTTCAATCAGGTTAAAGAGCATTTCCGAATTGATATTCCCGCAGGTCGCACACTCGCTTTCATCAGCATTGACACTATCCATGGCGTGCTTGAAATAAATCAGCGAATCGGAAGGATTGCCGTAGTAGATAGGGTGGCCGCCAACATCCAGTAGCAGCAGTTTGTCGAAGAGCTTGAAAATATCGGAGGATGGCTGGTGTATCACCACGAACACAAGCTTGCCTGTAATCGTGAGTTGCTTCAGAAGATCCATCACATTTTCCGAATCTCTTGAAGAAAGTCCGGATGTAGGTTCATCCACAAAAAGGATGGGTGGCTCACGCACCAGTTCCAGCGCAATGTTCAGCCGCTTGCGTTGTCCGCCGCTGATTGTTTTATCGAGCGGGTTCCCGACCCGCCTGTCGCGTGTTTCGGCAAGGCCGAGATCATCCAGCATCTCGGAAACTTTCTGGTTGATCGTTACTTCATCCCGCGATGCATAGCTCAGCTTGGTATTGTAATACAGGTTCTGGTAAACGCTTAGCTCGTCAAGGAGGAGATCGTCCTGCGGAATATAACCGATGATTCCTTCAGCGCTTTTTTTGTCGACGTGCAGGTTCACGTTGTTGATGAGCACATTCCCCTTCGTGGGGACAAGATTTCCATTGAGCACATTCAACAGTGTTGATTTTCCGGAACCGCTGCTTCCCATAATCCCGATCAGCTCTCCTGATTTTGCCCTGAAGTTTATAGGGTACAAACCCTTATGCCCGTTGTCAAATTCATATTCAACTTCTTCTACAATGAAATTCAGTTCCGATTGCTTGCCACCGCTTACAAAACGGTGAATGACATCGCTGTAATAAATGGATTCGATTTTCCGTCCGCGGATCACCGACCCCGGCGTAAACACGTACACGAAATCTCTCTTTACAGGCTGGCTGTTCAGGGTAACTTCACTGTCGCCGGAATACCTGAACAATACAGTGGAAACTTTTTTCAGGTGGGCCAGCAGGATATGGCCATTCATGTTGTCAGAATGAATGTGGTGTGTGAACCGCTCAGTTTTTGTCGTTCTGCTGTCGATGAGGAGGTATGATTCGTCGTCAGGAATAGAAAGTTGTTTTCCCGCAACCTGGGCGCAGATCTGGTAATCGGCTTCAGGGATTTTGAAAACTGATGCCACTGTATCAAGAAGCGACTGCTCTGCTTCTGTTACAGCATGACCGGAAGAATAAATAAATTCTGCAAGGCGGATGAGGACGATATATTTTTGCCGCACATTCAGCTCGCGGTTAATGTCCATGCAGATCTTCAGGACTTCATCAGTGCCGGTTGGTTTTGATGTGACTTCTGTTTCCCTTTTTATTTCCTGGGCAGAAATATATTCATTGAAAATAGCCAGGTATTGTGCAACCAAATCACTGCTGAGCTGCTGCCGCAAGAGTGCTTCCACAACCAGGCGGCTTTGTGCTGACAGCCGTTCTGCATTAGCTGCCAGTGCAAAGAGCTGAATCAATGCCCGGAGAATTTTCTCGCTCATTTTTTAGCTGCCGGAATTGCCGGTTAAAAAAAAAGGACTTCGTAAAGTCCCTTTTAATATTGTGGTTGTAATCTACTTGATAGAATTGTTTCTTGCCTCTGCCGCTGCCGCATAAATCTTCTGCATGCTCTCTTTGTTTACCTGTTCGGGATCTGTAAATCCATCATACACTTTTTTGATGATCTGAAGATTTGATTCGATCTCTGCTGCATCCTTGTCTTTGAACTGCGTGAACAAGTCAGCGAGGTTATTCAGGACAAGTTTCTGTTCGTAGATTTTGTCGAAAGAAGTTTTATATTTTTCACCCCTGTCCTGGTCTTTCATCAACCCTGCCCCGATGTAAAGGCTTTCCATGAATGATCCTGCAAGGATAAAGCTTGCTATTTCCAGACGGGAATTTGTGCGCAGGAATTTATCTGTCTCGGAATAGGCCTGGTCAACAATAGCCATGATGGAATCTTTGTTGTCGTAGTTATCCTTGAAGCGGTCAGTAAATTTTTCAAATGTTTCCTGGATGCCGAGTTCCTCCGACAGCTTGCCTGCTGTTGAATAATAATCATACAGGTCCTGCTTATTTCCGTAGTATGCGATATAAGCCATATCCACCCCGTAAATTCCATAGTTGACAGCCCGCTTATAAGAAGAGAGGTATTTTTCGGCGTTATCTGTCGGGTTAAGAAGGGTATTGTCGAAAGGCACCTGTGTCGTGTAAATGGTGCTGATCACATTCAGGGGTGAGGGAAGGTTGGCAATGGTGAAAGAAAATTTAAAATCCGCACGCTCATTATAAGCCATCGTATCGGATGCCAGGAGTGCAGAATCTGCATTAGAAACTGCACTGCTGTTTTCCTTGTTGGAAGTACAGGAAACAGTTACCCATGACAAAACGGTAGCGGCACATAAAACACGTAGTGTGGTCCTCATAACGTTGGAATGATTTCTCGCAAACATACATAATCCATTTTCAACGGTAAAATACTTTTTTACTTAGGTTGCCCCTTCTAATTGCCAAACTTATACTAATATGCGAATTACAAATCCTCATATTCGTAATTCGCATATTAGCTGGATTTTATTTGTTATTAGAAGGGGTAATTACTGAAGCTGTATATTTGAATCCATATGAATAGGCTGATCTTCATCTTCATTTTATTCTTTTCACAAAATCTTTTTTCCCAGTCACTCTCGGGCACCATTACTGATGCCAAAACCGGTGAGCCCATGGTGGGGGCCACAGTTGTCATAAAGGGAACCACTGACGGTACCTATGCCGACATTGACGGAAAATTTTCAATGCCTGTTTCACAACAGTTGCCTTTTACGATCGTCATTTCAATTGTAGGTTACCAGAAGCTTGAAGCACAAGTCACATCCCTTGAGAAGCCGCTTACTTTCCGGCTAAAGGCAGCAGAATTGGAATTAAAAAATGTTGAAGTTGTAGGAAGCCGCATTTCTGAAAAACAAAAGGAAGCACCGCTTACTGTTGAGAGCATGGACATGATCGCCATCAAGGAATGTCCGCAGTCAAATTTTTACGAGGCACTGGGAACTTTGAAAGGCGTCGACCTTACGTCAGCGTCGCTTGGTTTTACCATTGTAAATACGCGCGGCTTCAACAGCACTTCTCCTGTAAGGTCGCTGCAGATCATTGACGGCGTGGATAACCAATCGCCCGGACTGAATTTTTCATTGGGAAATTTCCTCGGCAGCCCGGAGCTGGATGTAATGCGGGTGGACATGATTGCAGGTGCAAGTACATCCTATTACGGACCGGGTGCATTCAACGGCGTCATCAGCATGACCACACGGAGCCCGTTCGTGAAACCGGGAGTGGAAGTCATGTTCAAAGTCGGAGAACGCAATTTAATTGAAACGGCATTTCGCATGGCGCATGTTTTTAAAAATAAAGAGGGAAGAGATCTTGTTGGCGTCAAGGTCAATTTATGCTACATGAAAGCCCTTGACTGGGAAGCCACCAATGATGACCCGACCACACAATCAAAACATGACAGTTCAAATCCCGGAGGTTACGATGCAGTGAATCAGTATGGAGATGAATTCAACAATGCGAATGATTATTCAGGCCAGGTGTATCAATATCCCGGATTGAACACCTGGTATCGTACAGGTTATTGGGAAAAGGACCTGGTTGATTACAACACGGAAAACCTGAAGATTGGCGCTGCCGTTCACTACAAGGTTACGAAGGATGTGGAGTTGATCCTGGCATCAAACTATGGCAACGGAACAACAGTTTACCAGGGTGATAACCGTTACAGTCTGAAAGATATTTCATTTTTCCAGAACAGGATTGAGATCAGGAAACAGGATAAATTTTTTCTCCGGGCATATGCAACCAATGAGGATGCAGGCAAATCTTACGATGCATTTTTTACTGCATTGCTCCTGCAGCGCGCTGTAAAAAATGACAAGGACTGGGCGCAGGATTATTTCAGGAACTGGCCGAGTTATGAAATAAGAAATTATCCAGGATTTCCCCAGATCCCCGCATTTAATGATCCTGATTTTTCACAAAAATATCAGCAATACTTGGCTTCTATTAATCCTTTCCTGTATGAACATTATTATGATTCTCTCCTCGTCCTTCATGACGAAGCCCGCAACTATGCTGATGGAACCGGCTACATCAGCGACAACGAGCCATACCTCCAGCCCGGAACAGCGCGCTTTGATTCTGCGCTAAAATCTATTACATCACGCACCAGCTATGCGGAAGGTGGTTCAAGATTTTATGACAAGTCTGCACTTTATCATATTGCAGGTGAATACAAGTTCACACCGAAGATCTTCGACATAATCGTTGGCGGAAATTACAGGATGTACCGGCCCAATTCCAACGGCACTATTTTCAGCGACACAGGAGGAACTTCCATTCAGAATAATGAAGCAGGAGTTTATGCCGGACTTGAAAAGAAAATACTGAAGGATAAGCTGAAGCTGAACCTGACCGGACGGTTGGATAAGAATGAAAATTTCGATTACCTCTTTTCGCCCGCACTGTCAGCGGTTTATATTTTTAAACCAAGTCAGATCGTGCGCATATCTTTGGGATCAGCCATCAGGAATCCAACACTCACAGATCAATACCTGTATTATAATGTAGGTCGCGCCATACTAAAAGGAAATTTGGACGGATATGATTCTCTAGTTACGATTCCTTCCCTTCTCAGTTTTTACAATTCCCAAAAGTTTGATTCGCTTTCATACTTTAATCTTCCGCCCGTTCGCCCGGAGCAGGTCAGGACCATTGAAGTCGGGTACCGCGGAACGCTGCTGAAAAATGTTTTTGTTGACCTTGTAGCATATTACAGCTGGTACAAATATTTTATCGGCTACAAGCTGGGAGCGGATATCACGAAAATCTATCAACCTAGACCGGATGCATATATAAATAATGTATACAGGGTAGCAGCAAATGCTGTTGACCAGGTCACCACATATGGCATCAGCATCGGAATCAATTATTACATCGGAAAATATTATATGCTGCTTGGTAATTATTCTTACAACAAGCTCGACCGCGGCGACTCGACCGATCCATTGATTCCCGCGTTCAACACGCCTGAAAATAAATTCAATATCGGCTTCAGTGCGCGCGACCTGAAAAATTTCGGATTCAACATCAACTTCAAATGGGTGGAGGGATTTGACTATGAAGGATCACCGCAGTTCACCGGTTATGTTCCTTCTTACAACATGGTTGATGCCCAGGTAAATTACAAAATGAAAAAAATCCATTCGACATTCAAGGTGGGAGCTTCCAACTTGTTGAATAATAAAAAGTTCACCGTTTACGGCGGACCTGAGATTGGAAGACTGGCATATGCTTCGGTTACTGTGGATCTGACTAAATAAGTGACTAGGTGACGAAGAGACTAAGTGACTAAGAAACAGCCCCGAAGCTAAATTCACATTTGCATATTGGTTTGTCTGGTAGCTCTCGACTACGAACTCTCAACCCTCAACTGGTTGTTGGATTGTACTCAGTTATTATGTTACTTTGTTATCCTTTTTACAAACTCAATTTAACTCCCCGGATTTTTTTCCGGATAAAACACACTTCAATGAAAATAACTTTACCAAACATTATGCTCTTTGCTGCGCTGGTAATTTCTGCAAACAGTTTTGCACAGCGCTATGTATCAGAAGTTTTTACTTCTGTTGATTCTACACAAAACATTGTATACGGATCAAACTACACGGTCCTTTCGGGTACTCCGCAATTGCAACCGCTGGTATTCGACCTTTACAAACCTTCCGGCGACATTGAAACAAACAGGCCGCTGGTAATCATGATCCACACTGGAAGTTTTCTTCCAGCCATTATCAACCAAACTCCAACCGGCAGCATGCGCGACAGTGCCACTTCTGAAATGTGCCGGAGGTTTGCACGCAGAGGGTATGTTGTTGCAAGCATGGATTACCGTGCGGGCTGGAACCCAACCGCTACAGGTTCTGCAGGGCAGGATATCCGCACAGGATCACTTCTACAGGCTGTAGGCCGCGCCATCCAGGATGCACGTGCCTGTGTGCGTTACTTCAAAAAAGATTTTGCTACCAATAGCAACTCTTATGGCATAGACACTTCAAAAATTATATTCGGCGGACAAGGCTCCGGTGGTTATGTGGCTTTTGCTGCAACTACCATTGACGATACCATGGAAGTGTGGCTCCCTAAATTTCTTGCTGCAACCAACGACCCGAACTACCAGTTTATTGCAGGCGCATGCTACTGGCTGTCATTTATCTGGGGCGACTTTGATGGAAACGGCGGAAATCCTGCTGTGAATAATTCAAACAATAGTCCGGGTTACAGCAGCCAGGTTGCTATGATGTTCAACCTCGGCGGTGCCATGGGCGATATCTCCTGGTTGTCAGCTGGAGATCCTCCAATGCTTGCATTCCATGTGGCCGGCGATCCATATGCACCATATGATTCAGGAATAGTTGTAGTTCCTACAACCCTCGATCCCGTGGTATTTGTGTATGGAAGCAAAAGAGTGATGGAAGACGCCACTGCTTTCGGAAATAATGGTTCCTACAACTCATTTAATTACAATGATTCCTGGACGGCACGTGCAGATGCCATCAACAATGGTGTTGACGGTCTGTTTCCATTTTATATGGCCGGTACACAATCCCAGGCAGGTCCTTGGGAATGGTTCGATTCAACCACAACTGTTCAGGCAGCCATAAATTACGGACTCGGTTCTGCTGCAGGTACAGCTTTTTACCAGGGTGCCCTGGCTACCAATCCTGATATGAGCAAAGCAAAAGGGATGGCTTACATTGATACCATCATGGGCTATGCTTGTCCGCGCATTTCAAAAGCACTCGGACTTGGAGTTGGCGTCAATGACCAGGATATGTTGCAGCATGCTATGAATGTATATCCAAATCCTGCCAGCGCCTCCGTCAATCTTGCACTCTCATCAGAGATTAAAGAGACAGATCTGGAAGTGACCATCACCGATGTTTCCGGACGTACAGTAGAAAATATTCAGTGGAATGCTTCACCTTCAAAGATGCTGAATATTGATTTGAAGAATTATCCAGGAGGCATGTATGTGATAAATGTTGATTCAAAATCTTTTACAAGCAGGCATAAACTTATAGTTCAATAGCTGAAGAAAGAATTTCGAAATCCGAAACCCGAAAAAAATTCAAAAGAAGAAATTTCAAATATCAAAAGGTAGACTTTTCGTTCCTGAATTCTAATTTTGATATTAGGCTGTTCTTTTTTTCGGATTTCGGATTTCGGGTTTCGGATTTCGAATTTGATTGCTTAATTGTGCCTTTCTGTTTGATTTTTCTTTCCTTTCACAGAAAAGGTTGCTTGAAACATCTTTTCTTTGCAAACTTTATCAGTTTGCTTTTTAGCACATATGTCTTTTAGGCCCGGTATCCCCGCTTTCTTGTATTCACTGATATTTTTTTTGCTGGTAAACATTACTGTTGGCCAAGCACAGGAAACGAAGGTGAGCGGCAAAGTGTATGACCCACTCACAAACGAAACCATTCCTTTTGCCGCTGTAGTGTTTAAAGGCACCGCTGTAGGTACAAATGCCGACATCAATGGAAACTTCACCATCAGCACGATGGAAAAGGTGGACAGCATCAGCGCCACGTTTGTCGGGTATATACCGGTGACACTTCACATACAGAGGGGAAAAACACAGACGATCAACTTTGCTTTGCGCGTCAACAAATTCGATCTTCCTGAAGCGCACGTTATTGCAGGTGAGAATCCCGCAGACATCATCATGCGCCAGGTACGGAAACACAAGGAACAAAACGACCGCACATCGGTGAGCGCTTACCAGTATGAGTCGTACAATAAAATCGAGTTTGATATCAATAACATAGACGAAAAATTTAAGAAACAGAGGGTGTTAAGGCCGTTCAAGTTTGTATTTGATAATATCGACAGCACTCAAACGAATAAGAAACCTTTTCTTCCGGTATTTCTTTCAGAAACCCTGAGCGACATTTACTTCACCAAGGATCCCAAGCATACACGCGAAGTCATCAAGGCTTCAAAAATTTCCGGGATTGAAAACAATACTGTCACACAATACCTCGGCGATTTTTACCAGCACATCAATGTATACGATAACTACATCTATCTTTTCGGGAAAGGATTTATTAGTCCGCTCAGTGATGTGGGCCCGGTATACTATAAATATTATTTGCTCGACAGCGCTTTCATAAGTGAGAAGTGGTGTTACAAGCTAAAGTTCACCACACGCAGAAGGCAGGAGCTTACTTTCAATGGAGAGTTGTGGGTGCATGACTCTTCATTTGCAGTGAAAAAAATATCACTCAGAATTACTGAGGACGCCAACCTCAACTTCATAGAAGACGTTGGTATCGTTCATGAGTACGATTTTATCGAAGGGAAGCAGTGGATGCTCACCAAAGAAATCCTGGTGATGAATATTGCAAGGTCAGAAAACAAGAGCAAGGAAACGATGGGATTCATTGCGCGAAAAACAAACACGTACAAGGATTACGTGCTTGACCAACCCAAGCCGGAATCTTTTTTTCAAGATGGGGAAGAAGTAGTGGTAGATGATGGTGCCAATAAAAGAGACGAGTCCTACTGGCAGGAGAACCGGCATGACTCGTTGACCGAGACAGAACAGAAAATTTATTCGATGGTGGACACACTCGAAAGCATGCCCATATTCAATACCTACATTGATGTCATTACTTTCCTTGCCACAGGTTACTGGGCTGTGGGACCCATGGATATCGGTCAGCTTTTTACACTTTACAGTTTCAACGCACTGGAAGGAAGCCGTTTTAAACTTGGTGGCCGGACCAACAATAAATTCAGCAAGGCAATCCAACTGAAGGGATATGTTGCTTATGGATTGAACGACAGCGCATTTAAATACAGCGGTGGCTTTGAATATTTTTTCGACAATAAAAATTCGACTTCGTTTGGTGCTTCTTATAAAAGAGATGTGGAACAACTCGGCAAGCAGCTCAGTTCTTTTGAGTCCGACAACTTTCTCGTAAGTGTACTCAGCCGGATGACGAGCTCACGTTTCAACAGGAATGAACAGGCTAAAATTTTTGTCGAATCATATATTGCAAGAGGGTTGAATGCGAATCTCTCGCTCTTTCACAGGATCCTTACGCCGTTGGCAGGTTTCAACTTTGATTATTTTTCCAATCCGGAGCATACGCAAGTGAAGAGGATTATCAATACAACGGAAGCATCCGTCACATTCAGGTATGCTTTCAAGGAAAAATTTGTTGAGTCGGGTAGGAGGGGCGCTGTAGGACGGAAGTCGACGAGGATTTCTCTCGGCAGCGATTATCCGATTACGACTGTTACATGGTCGATGGGACTTAAAGATTTCCTCAATGGCGATCTGGATTATCAAAGGCTGAAAATTAACCTTCTCGATTACGTCTACTGGGGAAACTTCGGGTACAGTGGCATTGAACTTGAAGCCGGAAAAATATGGGGAACCATTCCTTACCCGCTGCTTGAGGTACACAAGGGAAATGAAACATACACATACAGCAGTCTCCTCTACAACCAGATGAATTATTTTGAATTCGTAAGTGATGAGTTTGCTTCTGCATCCATTATCCATCATTTTGGCGGGCTATTCCTGGACCGTATTCCGCTTATACGGAAGTTGAAATTCCGGGAAGTGGTGCAGGCAAAGATGCTTGTAGGTCATGTGAGCGATTCAAACAGGGATATCATGGTGGATCCGAATGCGTTCCGATCCCTGGAAACACCTTATGCAGAAGCCGGTATTGGCATCGAAAACATCCTTAAGTTTGGGCGCATAGATGTAATTAAGCGTCTCACACATGTTTACAGGCCTGAGACCGTTCTTGACATGATCCGGTACAGTCTCTTTTTTACTTTTTGATTTTAGCTTTCTTTGCACAACCGACAGAAATACAATGATCCTGAAAACTGAAAACCTTGTAAAGAAATACAAGAAGCGCACGGTGGTCGACAATGTATCGATCGAAGTGCACCAGGGAGAAATTGTCGGCTTGCTGGGACCAAATGGCGCCGGCAAAACCACTTCATTTTATATGACGGTGGGACTCATCAAACCAAATGAAGGTCACATCTACCTCGACAAAGAAGACATTACAAAGCTGCCGATGTACCGGAGAGCAAAGTTGGGTATCGGGTACCTTGCACAGGAAGCGTCCATCTTCCGCAAGCTGAGCGTGGAGGACAACATCATGGCAGTGCTGGAACTTACCAAGCTGAGCAAGGAAGCGCAGAGGCAAAAGATGGAATCCCTGCTTGAAGAATTCGGGCTGAACCGCGTACGTTCAAACCGCGGCGACCTTTTATCAGGTGGAGAAAGAAGAAGGACAGAAATTGCAAGGGCGCTGGCAGTTGACCCTAAATTTATTTTACTCGATGAACCTTTTGCAGGTGTAGATCCGATTGCTGTTGAAGATATCCAGACAATTGTTTCACATCTCAAGGACAGGAACATCGGCGTGCTCATCACCGATCACAACGTACATGAAACGCTGAGTATCGTTGACCGCGCCTACTTACTTTTTGAAGGTCGGATTTTAAAAGCCGGAACAGCACATGAACTTGCCAGTGATGAAACGGTGCGCAAAGTTTACCTGGGACAGAATTTTGAACTGCGGAGATTCTAGTTGGGAATCAGGAATTTGAAAATGGGAATTGGGGACGGGTAACTGGGAAGGATGGGTTACTATTTTCCATTTCCCATTTACTATTTTCCATTCAACTACTCACTAGTTCATTGAGTACAAAATGATACCCTTCAATAATCGGGTTGCACAAAAGTTTCTTGCAAGCAGTATCAACTTTTTCATTCGCTGATTCTTTAGTATCGGCTTCAACTTCAAGTGTGATGTGTTTTCCCATCCGCACATTTCCGATTTGAGGAAGTCCCATGTTAGCCAATCCCATGGTAATCGCTTTGCCTTGCGGATCCAGTAAAGCTTTGAGAGGCATTACATCTATTTCTGCTGTGTATTTCATCTAGTTTTGAAGTTTTAATTTTCTGGTTACCTGCTTCTTGTTTCTTGATTCTTGCTTCTTGTTTCTCGTTTTAGCAGTGACAAAAATACATATAAGAATATTATAAGCGGTATTGCGGCGAACTGCATCGTCAGCAGCAATATTGCAGAGGCAATGACGAGTATGTATTGGTAGCTGTTTTCTTTCCAGGAAAAGTTTTTGAACTTGAGTGCAATGAGCGGTAATTCTGAAACCAGGAGAAAAGACTGCAGTACTGTGATTCCCAGGATGAACCATGAATTCATCAGAAGATTTGAAAGGTTGAAACTGTCATGAACAAGTATCAATGGAAATGAAACGATGAGCAGGGTATTGGCAGGCGTGGGCAGACCAAGGAATGAATCTGTTTGTCGTGTATCAATATTGAATTTAGCAAGGCGCAGTGCTGAAAAAACTGTTACAAGAAATGGAAGGAACTGGAGGATAGTTTTTAAGCTTTCATTCGATGAGAGCGAATCAATATTTAACTGCATCATTTTGAAAAGGATAGCTCCCGGGACCAAGCCGAAGCTCACCATGTCAGCGAGGGAATCCAGCTCTTTCCCGATGGGCGATGCTACCTTCAGCATCCTTGCAAACATTCCATCCAGAAGATCAAAAAATGCAGCGGCAAATACCAGGTATGCGGCCCACTCTAAATGATTCCGGAAAACGAGGACAACTGCAATACAACCGCAAAACAGGTTCAGGCATGTAAGGAAGTTGGGAATGTGCTTTTTCAAATTTGAGGGTTGGATGATGCGCAAAGATATTTTATTAGAACCTATCTCAATATTAGGTTTATAGACTTTTTCAAGTATTTGGCCTTTATGCAAGGCGCTTTTCGCAGCTCATACTAGAAGTGGTCTGAGCAAGGAAAGCAACGTAGCAGAAAGGACAAAGACGCAGAAAAAGGCATGAAGATAATATTGAGATAGGTTCTAGAAGTATCATGAAAACGAAGTGGCATTTTAAGCGCAGAAACCGTCTTGACAGTTTTATGACAAAGGCCGCCCGTTATGAGAGATATTTGCAGCCGATTTTCAAAACAAGGCAGTGAAGAAGTTATCGGTAATCGCTTTTACGCACAAAACAACGTCTTTAAACGACCTCTCGCGCTTTTTTCTGCATGAGGAAAACCAGGATGAAAGGCTCCAAAAGCTAAAGGCTTTATCAGGTCTTTCAGAACTCCTTTATATTTCCACCTGCAACCGAATTGAATTCGTGATGTATCATTCTTCGGCCCTTGATCAGCATTTTCTAAAAAGTTTTTTTAAAAATTTCAGAGAGGATTGGAACGAAACTGAAATTTCATTTGCTGTAGACCGTGCACAGGTTTTTGAAAATGATGATGCTGTCCGCCACCTGATGGAAGTTGCAAGCTCACTGGATTCAATGGTTGTCGGCGAGCGGGAAATCATCACGCAAGTTAGAAATGCCTATGACCGATGTAAACGCGCGGGGCTGACGGGCGATTCACTTCGGCTCGTTATTAAAAATGTAATCACGACGGCTAAGCAAGTCTACACGGAAACAAAGGTTGGCGAAAATCCACTTTCTGTTGTGTCCCTTGCATTCCGCAAGCTCCGTTCGCTTGACGTGCCTGTAAATGCACGGTTCATCGTGATCGGTGCAGGTGAAACAAACGGCAACCTATTGAAGTACCTCGCCAAACATGGCTACAAAAATTTCAGCATCTTCAACCGGACACTCAGCAAAGCAGTTCAGCTTGCAGAGAGCTTCGATCACGCTGGCCAAAAAATAAAAGCATTTACGCTTGATGCATTGACTTCTTACAAAGATGGATTCGATGTTTTAATTACATGTACTTCTTCCCCGGAAGCCATTGTGACAGGTAATAAATACAGCACCTTGCTCGGTGACGACCAGAATCAAAAGATAGTGATTGACCTGGCGCTGCCTGCTGATGTACACAACGAAGTGATATCGGGATTCGATGTGCAGTATATCGGCCTGGGTGAATTAAAAAAAGAAGCGGAGCAGAATCTTCGGGAGCGGGAAGCGGAAGTAAATGCGGCAGCACGTATCATTGATGAAGGCATTGAAGAATTTCACGGGCAGTTCCGTACGCGAAAAGTAGAATTGAAAATGCGTGAAGTCCCTGAGAAGATCCGAGAGATCAAAACAAAGGCGATGACTGATGTTTTTGCCGCTGAAATAAATTCACTTGATGATAGGTCAAGGGAAGTACTTCTGAATGTAATGGACTACATGGAAAAAAAATGTATCAGCGTGCCGATGATTATGGCAAAGGAGATAATTCTAAGTGACAGGTAATAAGAAGCTGTCTAATAAATAATAGCATGTCACGCAAAGCCGCCAAGAGCGCCAAGTTGTATTGCATTTAAAAAGTTTTTCCTTTGCGATCTTTGCGCCTTTGCGTGAAAAATGATTTTTAGAAAAAACTTCTTTGTAAGGTTAGAATTGCAAATTGTAAAGAGTTTCATTTGTTTTTGAAACACTTTCCTCAAAATTTCTGGCAGCTTAAATAAAAATATTTTCCATTCAATTGAAATCAATTTACTCCATAGCAACCCGTGGTAGCGACCTGGCCTTATGGCAGGCAAATCATGTTGCGACAAAACTCCGGGCAATCGGTTTGGAGACTGAACTTAAAATAATAAAAACCCAAGGAGATAAAATCCAGGACCTGAGTCTTGAAAAGCTTGAAGGCAAAGGTTTTTTTACAAAGGAAATTGAAGATGCTTTATTGAATAATGAAGCTGATCTTGCCGTCCACTCGCATAAAGATCTTCCTACAGATTCGCATCCTGACCTGGTTATTGCTGCAGTTACCAGTCGCGAAGATCCATCGGAGTTGTTGCTCATCAGGAAAGAAAGCGTGGATGAGAAACAGAAATTTTCGCTGAAGAAAAATGCCATTGTCGGCACATCTTCTTCCAGGAGAAAATCACAGCTGCTTTCTTTCAGAAAAGATATTGAGCTGAAAGACCTCAGGGGGAATGTTCCTACCCGCGTTGAGAAGCTGCGCAATGGTGGCTACGATGCCATTCTCATTGCTGCGGCAGGAGTGGAACGGCTGGGATTGGATGTCTCTGATCTGCACGCCGAAAAAATCAGCCCGAAAGAATTTATTCCCGCGCCGGCACAAGGTGTACTTGCCATTCAAATCAGGAAATCCGATAAGGAGCTTTTTCAAAAACTGCAGTCAATCAATAATACGGAAGTAGCTGCACAAGTTGGTGTTGAAAGAAAAGTGCTGAACCTTTTTCACGGGGGATGCCAGATGCCCGTCGGCGTATATTGTGAATATGACGACGACAAAGAAGTTTATAAATCATGGGCTTCGAAGTCGGAATCCTGGGAAACATTACCTGTCAGCATTTATCTTGAATCGAAAAATGTTGATACCCTGGCCGAACGCATTGTTTCAAAGATAAAATCCATTACACCCGCACCTGTTTTCATAACCAGGAATTTAAGACAGGATGATTATTTCTTCCGCATACTCACGCATCATGGATTCAGGACAGAAGGAAAATCCCTGATCGAAATGAAACCGATTCCATTGAAGCATTTTCCAGTAACCGATTGGATTTTCTTTTCGAGTAAAAATGCCGTCACATTTTTCTTTTTGCAGAAGCCGCAATTGGCCAATCAGAAATTCGGATGCATCGGGAAATCAACAGCAGAAGCCATACGCAAGTTCGGCAAGCGGGCCGAATTCATCGGCTATTCAACGGACACCAAGATGACCGGAAAACAATTTGCATCACGGGTCGGCAGCGGTACTGTTCTATTTCCAATGGCGAAGGGAAGTATGAGAAGTGTGCAGAATGGATTTGTGAAAGCCGGGCAAACCACTGACTTGTCTGTTTATGAAACCATCAAAACAGAATACAAGGTTCCGGTTTCCGACACTGGCATTTTTGTTTTTACCAGTCCTTCGAACGTGGAGGCATTCTTCGTGCAGAACAAGCTCGAACGCTCACATAAAGTTATTGCAATGGGCGATGCAACTGCAAGCGCCTTGAAAAAATATGGCGTTATGCATCCAACATTTACCGATGCATTTGATGACGTGGCGTTGGCGCGCGCAGTATTCACGATATCATCTGCCAACTAATTATTGAAAAATATTTTTTACAAATAATCTCCATGGTTCGTACAAGAAGACTCCGGTCATCACCTATTTTAAGAGAACTTGTTGCTGAAACACGACTCAGCAAGGACATGTTCATCTATCCGTATTTTGTTACGAAAGGAACGGGAAGGACAGAGGCCATTGAAGCCATGCCCGGCATCAATAGATTTTCTGCAGACACGCTCGTGGCTGATGTGGAAAAAGGATTGAAGTGTGGCGTGAATAAAATTTTACTTTTTGGAGTCGGGGAGGACAAGCATGAAGATGCACATTCCGCGCATGCTGAACATTCTATCATTGCAGATGCAATCCGTCTTTTGAAAAAAAATTTCGGCAGCGACCTGTTTATTATAACCGATGTTTGCCTTTGTGCCTATACTACGCATGGCCACTGTGGACTTACATCGGCCCATTCAATCCAAACCGGCGGAGAACAAATATTGGAAATAGACAATGACATGACCTTGCCTGTACTGGCAAAGATGGCTTTGTCGCATGCGCAGGCCGGGGCTGATATGGTTGCACCAAGCGACATGATGGATGGACGTGTTGCGGCCATCAGGAAAATGCTGGATGAAAATAAATTTGTGAATGTTCCCATCATGAGCTATTCGTCAAAATTTGCTTCTGCATATTATGGTCCCTTTCGTGAAGCTGCCGATTCCGCTCCCGGTAAAGGCGACAGGAAAAGCTACCAGATGGATATGAGAAATGCCCGCGAAGCTTTACTCGAAGCAACGCTTGATGCGGCAGAAGGAGCCGATATCGTCATGGTGAAACCTGCACTCGCATACCTGGATGTAATCAGGACTGTTCGTGAAAATACTTTGTTGCCTGTTGCCTGCTACAATGTGTCGGCGGAATACAGTATGGTGAAAGCAGCAGCCAAAGCAGGATATATTGATGAACAAAAAATTACCATGGAAAATATGTTCGCTTTTGCACGCGCCGGAGCCGGTATTATCATCAGCTACCATACCCGTGAAATATTTGAGAATAACTGGATTTAAAGTTTGCGTTATTATCCAGTATCATTTGATTTCTACGTCAATCATCGATAGGAAAGATTAAATTTGCGTCCCCTGCATGACACAAGAACCGATCAATATTTTTTATACCGACGACGACAAGGATGACATTGCCATATTCCGTGATGCTGTAACGGAAGCAGGTAATGAAATAAACCTCGTTACCCACTTCGACGGCGGCGCATTGATGCAACTGCTAAAAAATCCCCCGCCTTCGCCTGCAATGGTTTTCCTTGACTGGAACATGCCTGGCAAAAATGGCGATGAAGTGCTAACCGAAATCCGCGCTACTGAATCGCTTCACGAAATACCGATATTGATCTTTTCAACCTCTTCGAGTGAAGATAACATCGAAGCTGCCCGCAGGCTTGGCGCCAACATGTACATTACAAAGCCAAACTCTTTTAAGGACATTGTGAAGATCATCAGGCATTGCCTCACCATCGACTGGAAAAATTTTTCCGATCCGGATAAGTTTGTGTACAACGCTGGGTAATTTAACCACAGAGGCACAGTGACACAGAGTAAAAATCATTTTACCACTCACTGAGACGAAAACATTAACTACATAGGTGCGGTGTTCACAGAATTCTCTGCGTCATTGCGTCTCTGTGGCTAAGCACATTTTACTCCATTGTTAGAGATCATGGATTTCTCTGTGCCACTGTGCCTCAGTGGTAGGGCTGTTCATTACAACTCCTCCGGGAATACCAGCAACGGAATGTGCGTATGGAATGCAAGTCGCGTCGTTGTGCTCACGCCTACGATCCTTTCGAACAAAGTTCTCTTGCGCTTTGAAACGGCAATGAGATCCGCACCACTCGAATCCGCAAATTCGCTGATTGCATTTTCTACATTCCCACCTTCCAGGAGTTTGAAAAAATATTTTCCGTAACGAACCTTTGTTATCAAATCCTCTTTAAACTGTTCGAAGAAGCTAGACTCCACCTGGGGTTGTGAATTATCTGTGGCATGCACGATGACGAGATCCGGATTCCAGGGTTTAAAAATTTCGGTAAGCAATTTAATAGACTGGAAGTCATTGTCGTTGTAATTGGTGGCGAAGATGACCTTTTCTAACTTTCCGGTGGTCGCATTATGAGGAATTGCAAGCACAGGACATTTTGATTTTGAGATCACATCTGCGGTGTTACTTCCGATGAAAATCTCGCTGAGGCCTCGGGCGCCTTTCGTCCCCATGACGATCATATCTATTTTTTGTTCGTCGCAAGTTTTTAAAATTTCTTCAACAGCAAATCCAACCGCTGAAATCGTTGCAACTTCAACTCCATTTTTTTGCGACGTGATTTTATTTTTCAGCGCTGCGAGCTGCTCGTTCGATTCCCCGATATGCATATCATCGCCTGTGATCTGAACGGTTTCATTGATCGCTGCAATCGGAACTTTCGAAGAATGTAATAAAACCAGCTGGCCTTCGAGCTTTGACGCAAAGGCAACGGCATACTTAAGTGCATGCTCAGCGTTTCCGGAAAAATCAGTGGGGACAAGAATTTTTTTCGGGGTGTAATTGAAATTTGGCATCGTGATTTTTGGTTTGGTGGTGTGAGTTTGAATTGACTGGAAACCAAAGGTAAAACCTAGCCACGAATTACACTAATTCTCATGAATTAAAAATCTGGGATGACAATACTGCATATTGATCTCGTTAAAATCAATCCTATCCAATTTATTATTGCTTAACAAAACGTTCCCTGCACAATGAGGATTGATTTTTAATTTCTATAAAGTAAATGCCCTGACTCAAGGAACTCACATTAATTTTATGTGGGGACAAGTAATTTTGTATTTGCAATTGCAGTGAGCCCCACATATTGTAAATCTTCACATCGATACTTTTATCAATATCAGGATATATAATTTCGATTTCGTTATTCGTAGGATTTGGTATAATCAATATTTCATTTTGAATGAAACTGTAATTTTCAATTGATGCTATCACATTAAAGATAGCTGCTTCCACTTCACAGTTATTTGAATCCGTGGCAACCAAGTTGTAATCCCCACTTAAAGTGGCTACGTAAAAGTATTCAGTAGCACCTGAAATTAAATTGCCATTGAAATACCATTGATAATATAGCGATCCCTGGTTAGAGACTAATGTATCTCCATTTTGTATAATTGCCTGAGGGGGTGGAATCGGGAAAACTTGAATTAAATTATGGTAGATTAAAGTGTCTTGTATGGATCCATTTCCTGCAATTACAATTACATCATAATAACCGGGAATTGAATAACAGATGTTCCCCGGGTTCACCAATGTGCTTGTATCAGGATTTCCTCCTGGAAAATTCCATATATAAGTATTGACATTTACACTGGTAGAAATAAAATCAATACAAGCACCGGGGCAAATATTAGAATTACTTGATTGAAAATTGAATGATGGATAATTATAACCGCTACAAAGGCTATCCGTAGTAAACCGCCACATGTCATTTATAGTACGCGGGGGATACACTCTTGAGGCATGACCTCCGAATAACCAAAGGTCTCCATTATTTGATCTCCAGGAAACTGCACCCATGCGTGCAGGACAGTTGTTCGATGTTGAAGGCACACCTGATAATCCATAATTTCCATATGAGTTATTGGTTGAATCACCGTTCACAAATTTCCATTGATTAGTTGTGGGATAGTACCTCCACAAATCATTTAGCGCTGAATCATTATTTATCCGTCCGCCCATCATCCAAAAAGTTCCACTGGTATCTATCCAACATGCTTTATTCTCTGTCCTGGCTTTGGGAAATTGTAACGGATCGTTTTCACAATACTGATTATAATAACCTAATTGATTAGGTAAATTACTTCCGCTCATCCATGTCCAATTGTTTGTAGACAGTGAATACTTCCACATATCTGAAAAGCAAGCATTAAGATTAAAGTTATAACCTCCAAAGATCCAGAAACTATTATTGTCTTTCCAATGACTATAACAAGTTCTATCGCCAGGATTATTTAAAGGATTTTCAATTCCCTTTGCTCCATAATAAGGAAGAACGTTTGCAGATGTATCTCCCTTCATCCATGTCCATTCATTGGATAAAATATTGTATTTCCACAGATCATTCAAAGTTCCACTGTTACCATAATATCCTCCAAATAGCCATAAGTTAGAATTCTCAGACCATGCCGAAGTACATTCCCATCTGGATCGTGGTGAATTAAGAACTGAAGGTACTCCCTGCACTCCATAATTGCCTAATGAATTGGACGTTGAATCTCCGCTTATCCAGGTCCACATGTTTAGAGATATGTCATATTTCCAAAGCTGGTTTGAGGCTCCATAAGGAGACATATATCCACCGAAGAGCCATAAATTTCCTGCATTGTCAGTAAAAGTTGGGCAGCCACCACCAACCCCACCTGGGGAATTCATAGGTGCAGGTATACCTTTAATTCCAAAAACAGGAAATTGATTTGGGATGGTATCACCATTCATCCAAGTCCATTCATTGGTCAATGGATTAAACCGCCACATTACATTTTCAAAGGTCATGATTGAAAGTGAAGAATCTAAATGGAGTCCTCCGTAAAGCCAAAAGTTTCCATTCTGGTCAGTCCAATTTGATGCCTCATATAATGCTGATGGATGATTTAGCGGACTAGATAATCCCTTAAATCCATAATGAGCTTCTGTTCCTGAAATAGAATCACCTTTCATCCAGGTCCAAGTTCCGGATTGAGAAAAGCAAATCTTGAAGGACAACAAAATAAAAAAAGTCAGGATGAAGATTTTCATTTTTCCTAAAAGAATCTTTGAATCCTATTCACTGCTTCACGAACTTCTTCACCGCAATACTCTTTCCTGTGCCGGTCGCAATGCGAAGCAAATAATTCCCGGAAGTCAATGAAGAAGATGAAAATGAAAATTCATTACTGCCCTTGATCACAGCTCCGCGAAAAAGATTTTTTATAAACCTGCCGTTGGCGTCATAAATTTCAAAAACGAGGAAATTGTTTTCCGGGTTGTACAACTCAACGGTGATTCTGTCTGAAGCCGGATTGGGAAAAAGCAAACTACCATCATTGACCGAAGTATAATCTTGAATGCCGGTGAAGTCGCCCGGTCCTAATTCTGCAATCCATGTGCGCGTGGTGTGGTTTGCAAGAGGATAGCCTCCCGAAACCCACACGAAACCATCCTGGTTGTACTTGCGCTGGCTCCCGGTGTAATCGCCCCAGCGCTCGTTGCCGGTGAGCATGTTGATATAGCTTGAGCCAACTTTCACGGTAGAAATTCCGGAGAACTCATCCAAGCCATCGAACGTTACCGCTCCTGTGCCTGGATGTGTTGTTGGAGATGAATAGAGCAGAACAATCAGTGAACGGTTGTCTGTTGAGTCGGTACCGAAGTAAGAAATATTCGGGTATGCCAAATCCCGCTGCGGATGTGTATACAAATGTCCTGCGACATCCCAGCCCGCAACGCTGTCGACAATTCCGTAAAATATGCAGTCCTTACCCGACGCAGTATCAAAGCAGTTCAGTGCAAAATGAATGAGACCATTCTCGGTGAATGCACCCATGACGCGCGCATCGTTGACAATCAGGGAATCGGTAAATGTCTGCAGTGCCGGCACAGGCATATGATATTCTGCATCTGAAAGAACCGGTGCGACAGTAAGCGATAACCCGGGTGCATTGATGGTGTCATTGATGTGCACAATAAAAAAAGTGTCGTTGGCGAGAGCAAAATTCCTGTTGGAAAGAAAATACATATCGGGGCTATACAACCTGCTTCCACCTTTCACAGGGCACAGGTTCCGCAAGCTTGTTCCGCCGTGACCGATGCCGTAATGAACCAGGGGATTAAGTGTTACGCCGGAATAGCCTTCACTCTTATTGATTTGCCACACGATGGTTTGCCGGAAACCGCTCTGCCAACTTGAATCGTCATAGAGAAGATTCACGGTGATGAAAAGTTCCTGCTCCGTGATTGCTCCCATGGGAAAGTCTGTCCACGAAGTATCCGCAAGCGGGTCGCCAGGCAGCGCATAAAAATTCCAGGCGCCCCAGGTTGAATCTGTTTGTGAAAATCCGACAAGCACGTTGCTTGTTGAATCGGTGAAGCCGTTCAGGATTATAGCGATGAACCGGTTTGACTGTGGATCATAAATTATTTTCGGATCGAATTCTTCCTGTAAGAGTCCGAGCGATGAAGTGATCGTGTGGAGGTTGTATGAACCATGACTTATATTGGTCACCGTATTCTTACTCCAGATGGTGGTGTTGGTGACGGAACAAACGACGCCGCTGTCAGAAATCGCCATGTCATTGTCGTTGGGAACATAGCCGTTAAATGTGTTGCCGATAAAATTGCGGAGCATGAGTGGCGTGTCCACGGGAGCAAAACGGAATGAAGCTTCTTTCCTCGGATATTTTTTCATCAATTCTTCCTGGATATGTTTTTTCACTGCTTCATCTGCTTCGCCATCAGGCTTGGGAAGTGTATGATTTTGCAGGACAGGAGACCAGGCATCGTTTTTCCCATCGAGGACAACTGTTCCTTTTTTGGGAATGGTAAAAGATTTTGTTTGCGGTACCTGCGCTACGACAGCGAGACCTGCAATAAGAAATCCTGTTAGAATTAATATGTGTTTCATTAAATCAGATCTTATAGGTGCAAGATAGACAAGAAACAGGAATCAAGAATCAAGAAAATAATAGGCAGTTGCAAGGAAAGCCTATTAAATGTCGAACAAATTTTGGTTTACACATTACAAAGCAGCTGGCATTGATCGTAAAGTCACTAGTCTTTGAAGTGCGGAGAAGCGTAATTATTTTTTCCCTCCGTCAAGGATCTCAAAATATTCAAGCAGTTGTTCACCGTCCTGGTCAACGAGTGTAACAAGATGTTTGCCGGGCGGCGGACTAAGCGCCATCTGGTGAAAGCCTTTGGTGAAGCCCAGGTATTCATCATCGAGGTGCCAGTAGATCACAGCATCAGGTGCATGATGAACCACTTCAAAAATTGTTTTTCCTGTCTTGCCATCCAGTTCTACGGGAACATAAATCTGGTTTGATTTTTTCGGATAAATAAATTCCATGACAGAAGATTTGCTTTCTCCTTCACAATCTTTTCTATAAGCAGGCAATATTTTGTACCCCGAATTTTTTCCCTTGTAATACCATTCCTGCGCAGGCGGCAAAACAAACCAGGGTTTATGCACCATGTTGGAAGTTGATTCGCACCGGCTGCTCACCCGCCACTTTCCCGATTTATCAAGATGTACCAGCTGATGATAAATGCATGGAGCTGTTTTTAATCCTGACGAAGGTACCCATGCTGAATCGATGTCATCACAAATTTGAGATGCACGCTGGCCGCTCATTTTACAAACGGGGATGTAACTCATTTCATCGTATGGAGTGTCGAACCACGCAGTCGGTTTGAGCAACTTGAATATGTCGAACAGGATGGGTGCCGCTGTTGCAACCCCGATGAGCCCGGGCCTCCCTTCACCGTCAGCATTTCCGGTCCAGACAGCAACCACATATTTCGGTGTGCATCCAACTGCCCAGCCATCACGAAAACCGAAACTTGTTCCCGTCTTCCACGCAATGCGTTGTGACGAAGTGAAAAGTTTCCAATTGCTTTCCATATCCGGACGGCTCACTTCCTCCATGGCATTGAAGGTGCACCACCATGCAGCAGCGCTGAAGATTCCGGCCTCAGCTGGTTTCAGCCCTGCCTGACTTTTCGTTTTTTTTTCTTCCACATAACGCAGCGGGTGAAAATCATTTTTGTCATAGCGTCCGCTGTTCTGGCCAAAGTGATTTAACATTCTTGCTGCGCTGGCGTACATGCCGGCGATGTCCCACAATGTCCCTTCAGCTCCACCGAGAATGATGGAAAGTCCATAGTGATCGGCGGGGCGACCAAGGGTGGTCATGCCTGCTTTTTTCAGTACGTGGTTAAACTTTTCAATACCATGAGTGCGAAGCAGTCGCACGGCCGGAATATTCAATGATCTTTCAAGTGCGCGTTTTGCGGGAACAGCTCCGTCATAATCGCGGTTAAAATTCTGCGGAGAATAACCTGCTATCTGTGTCGGTATGTCAGGCACCAGTGTACCCGGCAATATTTCCCCCTCGCCGAGCATGGCGGCAAATAAAAATGGTTTCAGTATACTGCCCGTACTTCGCGGGGAGGTGATAATATCCACATCGCTGTCGAAATCCTGATTGCCCGGTTCGAAAATATTTCCTGTATATGCGAGCACATTTCCGGTTTCCACTTCAACCACGAGTGCAGCGGCATTGTTAATTCCATTCCCTTTTAATTCCTGGTGATGCCGCGCGACGATGTTGTTAACCTGAACCTGCAGATCCCTGTCGAGAGTGGATTTGGTTTCTGTCTGAACACCATTTTTATTTTTAAAGTTTTCCAGGTAGGTCCTTGCAAGCAAATGCGGGGCGTAGCGCGGAAGCGGATGCGGTTGATTGGGCAGCGGCTCAGCCATGGCAAGGAAACAGGCTGTTGAATCAATTTCATTTTGATCGCGGAGTTTTTCCAGCAGCCGGTTTCTTTTCTGCCTGAGCACTTCCATATTTTTTCCGGGGCGAACCAAAGAAGGACTGTTTGGTAGCACAGCAAGCGTTGCGATTTCGCCCCATGAAAGTTGATTTTCATTTCTTCCATAGTAACGCCATGCTGCTGCATCAAGTCCGACTACATTGCTTCCGAAAGGCGCCTGCGAAGCATACAAAGCAAGAATTTCGTCTTTCGAATATTTCATTTCGAGACGGATCGCCATAATTATCTCAACCAGCTTTTGCCAAACCGTCCGTGGTTTTCCTTTGCGCGACAACCGGATCACCTGCATCGACAACGTGCTGCCGCCACTTTTGATTTTTGCAGAACTTAAATGCTGGTAAGTTGCGCGGGACAGTGCCAGCACGTCCACACCGGGATGATGATAAAACCGTTTGTCTTCAAACTGCACAATGGCTTTGCTGAATTTTTCAGAAATATTTTTCTTGTAAGGAAATCGCCATTGCCCGTCATCGGCAATCAGCGCTCCCATCAGGTTTCCTTTCCTGTCGGTGAGTACAGTGGAAGTAGGCGTAATGAATAATGAATCAGGAAGACAGTTCCAGAAAAAATAAAAAGCGAGGAGAAAAAGAACCAGCAAAGACCATCCTGTTTTTCTGCGGATGATAATTTTTCTTTTTCCCATTATTTTTTCAGGCTCACTTCTTTATTTACGGCATCTTCTTTTGCAACTGTCACCCATTTACCTGCCATCCTGGAATTGATGGAGGCGTCATACATCGCTTCGGAGTAAACGGTAGGAAGATAAAATGTGCCGAGATAACTCGAATTGAGATAAATTCGGAAGGTCTTTGTTTCTTTCGCCTTGAGGTCGAAGTAAGTGTATACACGATCGTCACGAATGTCCTGGTAGCGTGGAATTGAAGATCCTGCCGTGCTGCTGTTGTCCAGCCTTGTATTTAGGATTTCCCATCCGGAAGGAAATATCTGCGAGAGCGCCATCTGTGCATAGTCGCCGCGCACTCCAGGATTGGTAATGCTGACCTCTGCAAAAAAATCAGTTCCCTGTTTTAATCTGCTTACATCCAATACGCTTCCATCCTGTTGCTTGTATTCTATTTTCATCTCAAGATTATTTTGGGAAGTGACGGGATCGCCCGTTTGAGGCGTGCCAGTCATCACCAATCTTGCATAGATGACACCTTTGCCATTATTTTTAATGGATAATGTACCGCCGCTTTCCCCCGTGATTTTCATATCCACCTGCTTCACCGGCATCTGGCTCGTGACATTTTGTGGTGCTGAATTGTTGATGGTGTAAGTAAAATTCAAATTCGATTTCATTCCTGATTTGCCAATGTACTTCGACATGGCAAGCAGTGTATATGCCGTAGTTTGCGTGCTCATCCATTCTTTGCTGCACAGGGAAGCACTGAGTTCCTTCATCAATGGTGTTGCTTTGTCGCGCCTGCCCATCAAGCTAAGCGTTTCAAGGATGATAGACTTGTCCCTTTCATCGGAACCATACGTGTCGTCCAACTCTTTGTAATCTTTGATTGCTGTCGAAAGATTTTCTGTAAGCTGGTTGGCTGCTTCCGGCTGACCTGCCAACTGGTAAGCGGCTGCAAGGCACCAACGTGCAGTGAGTGAAAGATTTTTGTTTTCGCGGAGTTTATTCATGCTGCCCATTTCGGGAGAATGCGCAAGAGCCAACGTGTAAAGGCGATATGCCTGCATGAGTTCATAGCTTTCCCTTCCATGAGGATGATCAAATGATTTATTTGACGACATGTAGGACGCGGCAATGTTGCGCTGGTATTTTTTCCACTGGTCAATGTATCCGGCCGGAAGGCTGTAACCTTTAATTTCTGCTTCCAGCAGAAAATGTCCTGCATAATTACTGGCCCATTCGTCTGCTTCTCCTTCTCCCGGCCAGTAAGAAATTCCTCCTGAAGGAACCTGGAACAGGCGCAACCGTTCAATACCGCCTTTGATATTTTTTTCGATGGCGGCTTTTTTATCCGGAGAAATTTCCATCAGGTCCGACAAAAACAATTGCGGAAAAACGGACGAAGTGGTTTGTTCCACGCACCCGTACGGATAATGGATGAGGTAATCCAGCCTCTTGCCAAGGTTGAGCGGCGGCACCGATGACAATTCAATCGTGCCTTTATTGGTGCCGCTCATGCCGGCAGTTTTGTAATTGGTTTGCCAGGACTGTCCTGCTTCGAGGAGCGTGTCCTTTACTTCTGTCACCGGCGGATTCGGGTTCCTGACATCCAACTCGATGGACATTTCGGATTTTTCTTTTCCGCTCGTCGCAACCACTTTCACTTTTGCAATTCCCAGCAGCGGTTTTACTTTTAGTTTGAAATTGATGACTTCGTCACCTGGCTGCGTGAATTTTATGGTTTGTTTCCGTTCACCGTTAACGGCGAGCAGATTGCTGGTGATGACTTCCACGATCACATCCTTCACATTTTTTTCCATGGCGAAAATTGTGACAGGCAGATCGACTTCTTCTGCAGGACCCAATACCCGTGGGAGCGTTGCAAGCACCATGAGCGGTTTGCGCACCGGCGTTGCTTTTTCGGTAAATCCATATGCGCCTTCTTCGCCTGCGATAACCATCGTTCTCACAGATCCGACGTACTGTGGCATGAGGAAAGTCTGCGTTTGGGTTTCCCCTTTGCCGAGGTGAAACGGCCCCATGAATTTGACGACGGGTTTGAAGCGGTTTGCCTTGCTTCCATCTTTCGGTTTTGAAATTCCTTCATCTCCCCCGACGTTAAGCATGCGTTCCATCTGCGCACCCCATGCACCCATTACATAGTCGAACATGTCCCATGTTTTCACGCCAAGTGCTTCGCGCGCATAAAAATGATTCCACGGATCGGGTGTTTGGAACCGCGTGAGGTCGAGGAGACCTTCATCAACAACGGCAATGGTGTAGGTCATTGATTTTCCCTGGGCTTCTTTTACTGCGATGCTTACCGATTCTTCCGGGCGGAGTACGTTCGGCATTTTAATGACGGGCTGCAGGTGGGTGCCGGGGTTTTCAACGAGAATAGGAATCACGCCATACATCCGGATCGGCAAATCATTCACCGTTTGTGCATGCGGCTGCAGCAGCGTGATGTGAACATATACATTGGGCGTCATATCCGGGGTGACTGAAAACCGGAATTGTGTTTCGCCTTCTTTACCATCTGCCCAGAAACTCTTGATCGTTTTCGTTCCCGACTCGACGCTGATGAGTGCGCGGCTGTTTTTCCCGGAAGGAAATGAAAGCTTCACTTCTTCACCCACGGTATACTTTTCTTTGTCGGAACTAAATGACAACATCGTAGCGCTTCCCTGGTTTTCCCGTTGTCCGCGGCCAGCCCAGCCCGGCCAGTCCATGTAAAAAACTTTTCCGGAATAGTGGCCTGACTCCAGGTCGTGCACCCGCAGCAAATACCTGCCCCAGTTTGGAAAGTTCAGCCGAAGGTTCCAGTTGGCCAAGCCATTCACCGTGCTCACTGTATCGCGCTGCACCAGGTGATTGTAATTTGAAGACGAAAAGTTGCTGAGGTCTTCTTCTGATTTATCCCACCACCACTTCCACTGCACCTGGTAAAATTCAATTTCGAGTTTTCTTTTTTCAATCTGCAGCTTCCCGCTTTGATCAACAGTCACGAGCTGAATGACATGATTCGTGTCGGTGAGCAGCATGCCGCGCGCCTTATCTCCTTTCGGTACACGCACGCCTACATACTCGTCATAAGCATGATAAGGGATAGAGAAACGGTCAATGCTGAAATTGCCGCCGGGTTCAAAAACCTTGGTTACAAAGTTGGCCTGCAGCATTCCGGGAGCTGCATCCTCCACTTCAATGTCTGCTTCCACTGTTGCTTTTCCGTTTTCATCCACGGTGCCTTCGAACAACTGCTGCTTCTCGGCACTGAAGTTCCGAGTAGGATCATCGAAGCTGAATTCACTGTACTTCGGAAATGAAGTCTTCGAAGCGGTAAGACTGACTTCCACATCTGCTTTGAGATTTCTTGCCACTGCACCATGGAGCCATTTCACTTCCATCTTTGCAGACTGGTTTTCATCTTTCGCAAGATATTTTTTCACGAAGTCAAATTTTATTTTCAGCCGGTTCGGCATGATGCTTTCGATGCGTATCGTCTTGCTGAAGGTGGCGCTGCCGACTTTCACTTTTGCTTCCCAGCTGCCGGTAGGTGCTTCTTCATCCGTCGCGGTGAGGAAGGAATAAAAACCATTCATGGATTCAGTGCGGACAATTTTCCTGGTCAGTTGCCCCTGAGGATTGTACAATTCAAAAGTGACAGGATGCGCTTCAGGCAATGAATGCTGTTTGTCCTCAAGCATAAACATCACATAAAGTGAATCTCCCGGACGCCACACGCCGCGTTCACCGTAAATAAAACCTTTCAATCCCTTCTGCACTTTTTCGCCTGCCACATCAAACATGCTGAGTGAAAGCGAAGAGCCGTCATCCAGTTTGAGGTACCCGCGCTGTTCACCTTTTTTCGCAACAAGTAAAAATGGTTTCTGTGAAAGTGAAATGGATGCAAGTCCGTCAGATCCGGTTTCTTTTTTCTCTATCAGTTGCTGCTGGTAATTGTAAATTTCCAGGGTCGTGCCATTCACCGGCTGGGCAGTCTTCAGGTCAGTGACTGCAAATGTCATAGATCCTTCCATGCCTTTTTTTGCCACCAGTCCAAAATCTGATGCAAGCACATTCCTGCTGGCCCACCTGTTAGATGTGTAATAAGAATTTTTGCATGGGTTTTCGCGATCGCGCCATTCATAGTCGCCATCTCCCTCGTAATATTCCTCGGCATAATCCCAGGAGCTCGCTTCCTTCTGTTCATTATCGTCCCAGTCTGTTTCTTCATCAGCATCCGGCTGAACGCGGCTGGTATCTTCCTCGGTGCATTTATATAAAGAATATTTTTTCTTAAAACTGAGAGTCACACGGTAAATGCATCCGGGATCAGTACGAATGAGTTCGCTCAGATCGAGTGTGAAACGGTTCCACTTGCTTAAATCTGTTTTCCTGATGGTGGAAAGTGCGATTGTTTTTTTGAGTACCGATCTCCCGACCCTTGCCATTTCATTTTCTCCATCCAGGTTATTGATCTGGAGAAACTGGCTGATGTTGTCACCGAAAATTTTCACGACGTTCACATCTACGGAACCCAGGTTCACTGATTCAAACGGGAATACCAAACCGTCGGAGGAAGGGATGATCACTCCTTTGCCTAACAGGCGCAAGGCAGGTTTTAATTCTTCAAACAGAATGTTCTGCCGGTATTCCTCTTTCATATTTTTCTCCAACCCATTTTTAATTCCTGCATCCACCACAAGTGTGAGGGTGCTCGTTTGCCTGGAAGATGGATATACGCGTATAGTATTGTCTTCAATGGTGAATTTCATGTCCGTCATTCCGCCCAAAGAAATCAACCCCTGCAGGTTTTGGTTTTCAAGAAGCGGGTCGGAAAATTCAATGAGCAGGTATTGCTCCGTTTCCTGCTGTATCACACGCGTATTGGTAACTGTGAAATCTCCAAGCGCAGGTACGTTGACGGACCGTTCTCCTTTCAGATCCACACCTACTGCTTTTCCATCCCACGATAACAATACAGCGGAAGAGTCTTCACCCCTTATGATACTGTCCACCCGGAATGCATGGAGTCGCCTGTCACCGCCGGAGGTCCATGTAATCGGAAGCGGTTTTTCGTTTTGCATTGCGGTGAGAATTTTTTCCACCTGGCTGAGGTCAGCCATATCTGCTGTTCCGATGTTCCCTATTAAATACTGCTTGTCAAAATTTCTGTTGTCGACCGGGCGCAATCCTTCTACAGTGACTTCAAACGACTGGGTGATAATTTTAAAATCAAAATCAAACCTTGCAAACCGCTGCGGCACATTCATCACCGTGGAAAGCAGGAATGTGGAATTGTAGGTGGTGCCCGGCTGCATAATTTCAGTGGGACGGAATTCCACCGTGCGACTGTCAACCCAAACGGCTGTGCCTTTGATGGCCGGAGTGAATTCAAATATTTTTTTTTCGATTACGGTATTGATCTCTTCCGGTTTCGCCACATCATTTTGCAAACTCACACGCACGGTTCCTTCTTTTGAAATGGTGCCGGAAGTAAATGAGGAGATGTAGGCTTTGAATGCGCTGTCAGCTTTTGTGCGCGGATTTTGTTTGCAGGAAAAAAATAAAAGGCCTGTGATGATGAATGTGCATATCCGCAAATGCAGACAGTGCGCGTTGGAAATTCTCATGTGTGATGTTGGTTAGTGAGTGGGAGTAAATATAGAAAACAGCCGTCATTCGTCAATAAGTCATTGAGAACAGCAATGGAAACATGAATAGTATGACTCAAATTTCCTCCCTACATTTGATTTTCTACCTCCGGAGTATAATGAACACCCTTGCTAAGCTTGCTCCTGCAGCATTTCTTTTCCTTTTGACGGCAGGCACGTGTTCAGCCCAATACAGCAATATTCAATTTCAACATCTCACTGTGAGCGATGGATTGTCCAGCAACTACATTCTCAACATGACGGAGGATAGTCTCGGCTATATGTGGTTTGTGACACAGGCAGGGCTCAATCGCTACGATGGCTATAAAGTTGAAAGTTTTCGCCATGAAGAGTACAATCCCAAATCTCTTCCGAGTGACAATGTGCGGAATATATTCTGCGACATACATGGTGCAATCTGGATTGGAACCGATGCGGGACTGGCGCGATTTAATTACCTCAGTCATTCTTTCGAGGTATTCAAACATGCTCCTGATGATCCGGCAAGTCTTCCTGAAGATTATATCAGTTGTTTTGCCGAAGACCGGTATCACCGCTTATGGCTGGGCACCTTTAAAGGACTTGTAAGATTCGACCCGGCCAATAATCATTTCCAAACTTTTACCGCCGCTCCGAATAAGAATTCAATCTGCAACGATGTCATCTTCGAAATGAAATCCGATAAGAATGGAAACCTGTGGATCACAACCTCCAAGGGTCTCAGTTTCCTGGATGCATCAACGCTTAAGTTCACCAACTATTTTCACGACCCTGAAAATCCGTTATCGTTAAGCACCAATAAACTTAGGTATCTCACGGTTGACCATGAAGGAAAAATATGGCTGGGCACTTACTCTTCCATCGTTGACTGCTTTGATCCTGTCACACAAACATGCAAACATTATTATGTCGGACCAAACAGGGAACAGGGAATCAACAATCGCATTGACGGGCTGTTCACTGACCGCTCCGGTATTGTGTGGATAGCCGCTGATGCAAGCGGATGCTGCTATAAAAGTCCTTCTTCTGATTCATTGTATTTTCTCAAGCACGACCCACTCGTCTCCACTTCGTTGTCAAGCACACTCATCAGGTGTATTTACCAGGATAAAACAGGAATGATATGGATCGGAACTGGAACAGGCGGCGTTGACCGTTTCAATCCTTATGCAAAAAAATTTCAGCTCTATCAGCCCGACATGAATTCTGACCAAGGCCTTGCTTCAAAACTGACGCATGCCATTTGCGAAGATCATCAGCAGCGATTATGGATTGGTACTGATAAAGGCGTTTCTGTACTCGATCGCAAAACAGGAACCTACACCAACTATCGGAATCACCCGGGCGACCTTCATAGCTTGAGCGATGATTTTATCTTTTCTCTTTTTTGTGATTTCAAAGGACGGGTCTGGATTGGAACTGCCGATGGTTTAAACAGGTTTGATGAAGCGACTTCTTCGTTCACGCGATATTCTTCAAACAGCGGATTCTCTTTACCGAGCAATGTCATTAGTGCAATGGTAGAGGATGGCGATCACAACCTTTGGATAGGAACGATAGATGGAGTTTGCAGGTACGATGAGAAGACAAATAATTTTCAGAGCCATGAAAATGACTCATCAATGGACGATTTAAATTGCCGCACGCGTACATTGTATTTCGATGATAAAGACAACCTTTGGATTGGAACTGATTTTCGTGAAGGAGAACTTGTCCGTTACAACACTGCTACTCGCAAAGTGACAAAGTGGTTTTACAATCCTGATGATTCCGTATCTGTTCCGGGTCATGGGATATTTTCAATTACAGAGGATAAAAAAGGAAATATCTGGATCGGAACAAACACGGGTTTATCCCGCTTCAATTCGAACGCGAATACATTTACCACGTTTGCTGCGAAAGATGGTTTGCATGGAGGGAGCGTGAGCGGACTTTTAACGGATGATCACGATAATATCTGGATGAGTGTGGCGAATGAGCTCGGCAAACTCAGTGCAGACAGAAAAACTTTTACCTGGTTCGATGCCAAGGATGGATTGCAGGAAAGTGAATTTTATAATTGGTCGGCATTTAAAACTTCAGATGGATATTTCTGTTACGCAGGAAAGAATGGCTTCAACATTTTTCATCCTGATTCACTGAAATTCAATTCTCATAAACCCAAAGTTCTGCTTCGCTCATTCAACATTCTCGACCAGGAAATAAACCTGGACAGTTTGCTTTCGACAAACAATAAAATTGAACTGGAGTACAATCAGAATTTTTTCTCTTTCGGATTTTCGGCGCTGAACTTCGACCATCCCGAAAAAAATCAGTTCGCCTGCCAGCTCGTCGGATTCGATGAGCATATGGTTCGCCGTGGAACAGAACATTTTGTTCATTACACCAATGTCCCCCCGGGGAATTATACCTTTAAGCTGCTGGCGTCAAACAACGACGGCTTGTGGAATGAAGAAGGCATTTCACTGGAGCTGATCATCACGCCTCCGTACTGGCAAACCTGGTGGTTCAAATGCATAGCAGCGATTGTTCTTACTGCAATTCTTTATTTTCTTTATCTCCTTCGGATCAACCGGATTCTTGCTATCGAGAGGATGCGTTCTGGAATTTCGCGTGACCTGCATGATGAAATCGGAGCATCCTTAAGCAGCGTTCAGATCATGAGTGCATTTGCAGAAGAGTCCATTGACAAAACGCCCGCCGATGCAAAACGGTGGATGAACCGTATTGGCGGCAATACAAAGGAAATGATGGAGAAGATGCGCGACATCGTGTGGACTTTAAATTCTTCTGATGAGATTTCGGGAAACCTTGTTACCAGGATGAATCAGTACATCTCGCATACATTAGAGCCGAAAGACATTGAATGTAATTTTGCCGCTGACGAAAGTGTAAACGAAATCCTCAACGATTTTGTACGGAAGAGAAATGTATACCTTATCTTTAAAGAAGCAGTGAACAATGCTGCGAAATATTCAGATTGTACGGAAGTAAACATCAACCTGAAAATTGAAAACAAACACATCGTGCTTACAATCAGCGATAATGGAAAAGGGTTTGAAACCACAAATTCATTCACCGGAAACGGGCTTAACAACATGAGCAAGCGTGCAGAACAGATGAGCGCTACGCTCAAAATAAAATCAATGCCTGGCAGCGGAACAATTGTGAGCATGGTACTGCCCCCCTCATTTGCGGGTATAGGATTTTGGAAACGGTACATTTAAATTTGCACCAAATGCAGATGACTTCGTCAACGTTGCGCGTTTTGATTTATGAAGACAATGCTGAGTTGCGCAACATGCTTTCTATGTTGCTCGCGCACTCGCCCGGCTTTGATCTGTGCGGTGCTTTTCCTGACTGCACAGATGCGGTAAAACATCTTACGGAAAATAAGCCCGACGTGATCCTTTGTGATATTGACATGCCCGGTACTGACGGTATCCAGGGCGTACGCTTGATTCGCGGGCAGGACAAGAATGTGCTTATTCTCATGTATACTGTGTTCGACGACAATGCACACTTATTCGAAGCGTTGTGCGAAGGTGCGAACGGCTACCTCCTTAAAGGAGATTCTCCTGCTGAGATACTCAACGCAATAAAAGAAGTGCATAGCGGCGGTGCCCCGATGAGCCCGGGTATTGCAAAAAAGGTGATCGGGTTGTTTGCACAACAGCGGCAGAAAACAGAATCGGATCTATCGCCCCGCGAGAAAGAAGTACTGCTTCTCATGGTGCAGGGCAAAAGCGCGAAGATGATTGCATCGCATACAGGTCTCACGTTTGCAACCATTCGCTCTTATATAAAGAACATCTATGACAAACTGCACGTGCATTCTCAAACAGAAGCAGTGAGCAGGGCCATCAAAGAACGGCTAGTGTAAAAACACCGGTTAGGAATTAACGAAAAGCTAATGCTGTGGAAGAATAAACTTTCATGAAGTTGACCTCACCAATTTCGCAACGGATATTTATATCGTTCAGCTTTTTTCAGAAGAAAGGCAAGAATTCATTAAGGTAATTGTGGATCGGTAATGAACTATTAAACGAGAATCTAGAGGCAAGAATCAAGAAGGCAGAACAGCCAATTGAATGTCGAACGCCGAACAGGGAATGACGAACTTCGAAGTGAAGTCACATTTGCACATTTTACACATTTGCAAATTCTCTTCTCCGAATCCCTTCCTTCCATGCATTTTTAATTTTTCCAGAACCTTGCTGGCCATTGCATCGGTACCGGCACCGTAACCGGTGACAAGGATTCCTTTTTTGCCATTGTGGGATTCGATGCCATATACGGTGGCTTCATCTCCGGGATCGCTGTCACCTTCGTAGCGATACACTTCCCTGATTTCAAACTCATCGGCATTGAACTTTCCTTCCTTGCAGGAAATGCAATTCTCTTCAAGATTGAAATCAAGTGTGTAGCCATTTTCTCTTAACTCATTGACGGCTTCGGTGACGGTGGTATAATGATACATAGGTACGGAATACAAATCAGTACGAATGTACGAATTGAAAAAGAGAAGCAAGAATCAAGAATCAAGAATCAAGAATCAAGAAAGCAATTTGGCCTCGCTATTCCATTCCCCATTCCCCATTCCCCATTCCCCATTTCCAATTTCCATTTCCCATTTACCATTTACCAAACTGTGGAACAAATTCAACACCATAAATCTTGGTCACAAAATATTTTATTCATTATTTTTGAATGATAAACTCAAAATGAATACATTCTACATATGTGCCTTCGATCAGTATAATCCTCTACTTTTAAAGTTTTGAATTTTATCCCATGAAAATTATTTTATGCATTCTGTGCCTAATGACCGCCAAGTATATGGTGAATGCCCAATTTCTTACCAGCAAAAGTTTTGGTGATACGACTACGAATTTCTGGATGAAGATGACGGAAACTAGCGATGGCGGATTTATTGCTTTTGGATACATGAATTATAATGCTTATCCGCAGAAAAGGAATGGTGTCCTCGTGAAATTCAATAATTCGGGAGACACTGTTTGGTCCAGATTGTTTGTGGATACAGTTAACACACAGTATTTGATTCAACTCCATGCAGCGGTGGAGACACCTGATTCTGCCGCATTCCTTTTGTTTGGCAATTACGATTCGATGGCGGTTGTTGTAAAGATGGACACTTTCGGACATATCATGTTCATTAAAAAGTATAGGTCAACATCTGGAAGCATAATCAATTTTGAGCATGCTTCAGTTATCGGTGATTCTATTTTTATTACGGGACGTGAAAGTTTTGCGCCGACTTACCCTGTTCTGCTGATAAAATCTGACATTGACGGGAATATTGCATGGGCAAAGCAGGATACCAATTTCGTATACGGGATTTACCAACAGATTACAGACGGCGAATCGATTTACCTTGCGGGATACGCACCAGCCAGCAATGGATTTGAAAATCCTCAGGTAAAGAAAGTTGACTTGCAAGGAAATATAGTGTGGTCAACTATTTATCTTCTCGCAAATGGCAATCACATGACTTGGTGGGGAAACATGGACATTGCTTCTGACGGTAACCTGCTGATGACATTCATGGACGGTGACTACTGGACGAGCTGGATTTATCCATGGATTGCAAAAACTGATACTTCAGGAAACCCAATTTGGATGGAGTCTTTTGTGTGGGAAAATGGACATGCAAGTACATATGCGCTTGAAGACGGACGTTTGTTAATGCTTCATACTCCTAATTATCATCCATTGTCAAAGATTACTTTTCTGGATGCCTCCGGTATTCCACAAGTCACCTATGCAGACACAAGCAGTTTTCTATCTCCGCGCGCTTACCTGAAGCTGAATTCATCAGGAAGAAAAATACTTTTTACGGATCCGTTTTTTCTCATCGACAGCATTTCTGGTCCAGCTTGCAGATGGTTCCTTAATAGCACTATTACTGCCAATTCAGGTATGATATCCCACAGCCATCCTACAGGTCAATCTTTTCCGGTAATACTGAGTGCGGATACGGGTTCAATTGTTATTCAGTCAGGTATCACAATGCAGATCATTTGTCCTGTCGTCACAAACTTTAATGAGAGTTACGATGAGGAATCGTTTTCTTTTATGCCGAATCCTGCCAGTGAAAGTTTGAGCATACATACCCGAAATAAGGTTGGCGCCCAAGTTGAAGTTTTCAGCATATCGGGAATTCGCTTGCGCACGCAGAAAATTGTTGGCGATTACACGATCCTTGATATCAGTGATATGCCTCAGGGTATGTATTTCTTGAAGTTTATTTCAGGAAACATGACAGCCGTCAAAAAACTGATAGTCCAGTGAACAATCGTATGGGTTGTTACTATTCCCCAATCCCCAATCCCCAATCCCCAATTTACTGCTGAGTATATGCATCTGAAAAAATCCCCGTAGCATAGACACAACTTCCTCCAGCTTCTTGAATATCCTGGAACTGAATTGTAAACGATGCCTTTGAGGAATTAATTACGATTGTCGATTGCCCGAGCGACGCGAATGAATGAGTGCATCCTTCCTGTCCGATGCCGATAGCTGATTGGGTAGTCACCTCGAGGTTTGAACCGTTTATGACCGCAAAGATCGATGAGTTGTTAATGTAATTGGCAAATTTTGAAAAAAGAATCCTGTTGTTGACGGTTGGGTGACTGGAAATAATCTGGGTATAATGATCAGTACCATCTTCAATCACATCGTAAGTTCCTTCCAGGTAATAAGCAGCATTCCTTACTAATACTGTACGGGTTGCATAAGCGATGTTTCCAGAACTGTCCTGTGCCGAATAGGTGATAATATAGGTATCGGTAGAGTCAACGTTTGGATTTGTTGAAGATACATTTGAAGAAACGGAAACAGATCCATCATGAGCATCGTTGGCTGTTGCGCCTGCATCTGCATAAGTACCGTTCAATGTAACGATGGCGGAGCTACTGCCATTGAGTGTGATCACCGGAGGAATTGTATCGGTTGAGGTTGTGTCTGTATTGTTGACAGGCGTGACATCATCATCTTTCGAATCTTTTTTGCAGCTTGTTATCAAGGCGCCGATCAATGCTGCATACAGCAGCGAGAGGAAAATTTTGTTCATGGATCTTTGTAGTGTGTTAGTTTTATTGCGTGACTAAAATAATTATGGTTAGTTATAAAAAAGGGTTCAAACGTAAAGAAAATGGATACACAGAGCAAGTGCGGTATTGAAAAAATAACAGGTGTCCATTTTCATTTCATATTAGTGGTCCCGCCCAGAGTCGAACTGGGAACACAGGCTTCGGAGGCCCGGATTATATCCATTTAACTACGGGACCAGAGGTACGAAATACAGATAGATACGAATTTACAAATCATCAGTATAGATCCGCATTTTATACTTAGGGCTCGCAAAAGTAACTTTTCGCAAGGAATTCATGTAACGATTTGTTCCTTTGTCATTCTTTTTAAGGTACATGAGAAATCCGTTCGCAGGATCATACTTTTTCACGCTCTTGATTACAGCGGCATGTATTCTAAAATGTCCTGCACAAAGCGTTTCGGAATTCCGTGTTGTTGGCTACTACTGTGGAACTACGATTCCTATCGACAGCTTTGAAACAGGGAAGCTTACCCATCTAATTTTTTCTTTCGGTGGATTGGAGAAAAATCGTTTCACAATTCGTTCTGCTGTGGATAGTGCTACTATTAAAAGTATGGTGCATCTGAAAAAAAACAATCCTGGTCTCAAGGTCATGCTTAGCCTTGGTGGCTGGGGCGGATGTGCAACCTGCTCCGATGTGTTCAGTACGCCTGAAGCCCGGAGAGAATTTGCGCAATCCGTGAAAGAGGTGACAAACTATTTTAAAACAGATGGTATTGACCTGGATTGGGAATACCCTGCTATACAGGGATATCCCGGACATACATTTCATCCCAATGATCGAAATAATTTTACAGAGGTAACGAAAGAATTGCGGGAAGCGAACGGTAAGAACTTTCAAATCAGTTTTGCAGCAGGCGGATTTACTTCTTACATCGACTCGTCGATAGAATGGAAGGAAATTATTAAATACATTGACTTCATCAACATCATGAGCTATGACCTGGTGCATGGCTACAGTGTTGTTAGCGGACATCACACGCCTTTGTATTCCTCTTCAAATCAAATTGAATCGACAGCTCACGCCGTAGAAATGTTAATCAAGGCAGGAGTGCCGGCCAATAAATTAGTTATTGGTGCAGCATTTTACGGAAGATTTTTTAAAATCGAAGAAGGACATCCAGTGGACTTGTATCAGCCTTGCAAGTTCTCGCATGGCTTCTCATACAAATACAACAATGATTCTCTTTCCTTAAGCAATGGATTTGAAAAATATTGGGATGAAGTTGCACAGGCTCCTTATGCGATAAATGAAAAGCGCAGATTACTTGCCACATGGGACGATGAAAAATCAATTCGGCTGAAAACAGAATATGCGAAGAAAAAAAATCTGGGTGGAATTATGTTCTGGCAGTTGTACGACGATAGTTTTCGAAACGGATTACTGGATGTGATATATAAGGCAAGTAAACAGTAGACAGTAAATCCGTCGAAGGACGGATCCGACCAGGCGGACAATTGCCAATGGAAAAAGCAATTGGCAACAGTTAAAAGTCAAGAGCCAACAACGCTAGTAAGTACCTGTCGGAATAATTTCTTTGTTCTCCACCATCAGCATCACTGTTTTCTTTGGCGCACGGGTGCGGTGAATTACTCCTTTTGAAACAGTGACTCCCTGGCCAGGCTTTAGTTCAATAACCCTGTCTTCCAGATCAACATACAATGTACCTTCCAGCACAAAAAAGAATTCGTCGTCGTTTTCGTGCTTGTGCCAGTGGTATTCACCTTCCACGATTCCGACACGAACCACGCTGTCGTTTACTTGCGTGAGTGTCTGATTAAACCATTTGTCCTTGCAGGCTTTTACCATTACAGGAATATCAATCACTTCCATATGTTTATGGAGTATGTCCAGTTTGGTTACGTAATTAAAGTTCATAGTGATTTGAATTTTTAGAGGAATTAATTATTGAAACTTTCTACCAAATGATTTGCAATTTACCATTATCCACTTTTTCACCTTGCAAAATGACAGAGTAAAAGTAAATACCAGCAGGAAGCGTTTCAGAATGGAAAAGCAAATATTTTATTCGTTAAATGCCTGCAGGCAGCATTTTATTTTGCATTTAAAACCAAATGATCTTTCGAAGTTTTTATAATCTCCGTCTTATCCATCATCTCCGTCCGCGTTTTGCATGCATTGTACAGCTCGGCCTGATCGTCATAATGTTCGCTCATGAAATTTCCTGACTCTCCGGTTGGTAATATACTTTGTCCGTGATCTGGATCGGCGAAGTCAAGTGTGCGCCTTACTGCCGGACCGTACTTTACACGATAAATTCCATCGGGGGTAAAATCAAAACCTGCATTGTTCATTGTTTCATTTCCGCCACGTGCCGGAAATGGTCCCACGTTGAAAAAAATATTCAATGGTTTCTGTTTACCGATGGGATGGACATGCTCGAGAATGTGTACACGGCCCCAGTTCCATTGCAGAATGTCAGGCCCGAGCTGCTTCTGCAAAGCAATGATCGTACTGTCGAATGACATATCGAAGATTTGCCTTTGCGTTTCAGTTTTGCCTTTCGTTGTAATATCATCATACCACACACATGTATCGTTCTCAAACATCGGAACGATAGAATTTTTTTCAACGTGTGTTTGCTGGAATTGGAAAAAATCTTTTGCACCCAATTCATCTTCCACCATGTGCCGGAGAATTTCATATTCCAGCCGGTAGAAAATCGTAGGAGCAACATCATCTGCTAACATTGAACCGTCCCACCTGGATAGTAGATCAGTTGCTTTCATCGACAGGGAATCCGCGTTTTTATTCTGTTCACTGATGTGAGCCAAAAGATATTTTGAAAGTCCCGCAGCAACAACTGAAGTGACATTGCTGTTCAATGCCTGCATATCGGCCATGGAATATTTTTTATCCCCGCTGAAAAAATCTGTAACAACCCTTGCCCTGTCTTCCGGCACGTAGTAACCCGGAACAGAAACATTATGCGTTGTGTCGGGCTGGTTGTTGCAGGAGTAAACAAACCCTGAGGCAGGATTCATTGCATGCGGATTTTCGGCGAAGTCATAAAAACCTATCCAGTCATCTTCCCCGGAAGAACCATTCAGCAATAAGCGCGGCTCGACATGATCAGGACGCTTCACCAGTTTTGCCGCCGTCCACCAGGCAATGTTTCCTTCCGCGTCTCCGTAAATCACATTTAATCCGGGTGTTGCAAGTTTTGAAATGCCATCTTTGAATTCATACATGTTTGAAGATTTGGCAAGCTCATACGTGATCTCGCACAGGTTGCTGGGAAATTGCAACAACGTCCAGCACGCCGACACGGGATTCGTAGTGACACCGGTAAAATCCCGGATTACATCGGTGCATACAGGTCCATGATGCGTCGACCGGATTTTTATTTTCAAATCACCGCTGTCCTTCACATGAATGATTTCTTCGCTGAGTGTCATCTTCTTCCATTCGCCTTTGTAATAATATTGATCAGGACGGAGTGAATCAACCTGCTCTTCAAAAAAATCGAGGTCGTCATTTTCAAGGATCGTCAATCCCCATGCATGGCGTTTTGAATGTGCAATGGCAGGGAATGGAAATCCGGCGAGAAAATTTCCGTACAGGTTGAAACCCGGACATTCCAAATATGCTTCATACCAAACACATGGTTGCTGGTACCCGATGTGTGTATCGTTTTCCAGCATCACTTTTCCTGACTTCGTTTTCGATGGAGCGAGCGCCCAGCTGTTGCTGCCTGTCCATGGCTGAACGGGGAGCTTTTCAAAAATGTCATTGAAACATGTGCGGGGTGTTGTTTCCGCCGGAGTCCAGTCAGAAGAATCTGCCGGCACCATGAGTGTTCCTTTCACATAACCCAGACTGATGTCAGAAAGATATTTGCTGCCAAGCTTTCGCTGGATCTTTGTCATCAGGGGATCAGTGCGGAATGCCATCTCGAAATTGAACGACATAAAATCCACGATGAGAAACATATCGGTGACAGTGAATTTATCCGAAGGAATTCCAAGCATCCTGAATTCAATGGGCTTCTTTCCATTTTCGATATATTGGTTTATCCCTGCCAGGTATGCGACTGCATTTCTGTAGAACGGTTCTCCCTGCTGCTTGGAAAATTCTTTTGCACTCCATTCAGCATGTTTTGCAAGACCGAGCATGCGAAAAAATTTATCCACGTCAATCATTGCACTTCCAAAAAGTTCACTTAGTCTGCCTGATCCAACCCTTCTGATTAGTTCCATCTGGAACAACCTATCCTGTGCATGTACATATCCCAATGCGCGAAAAATATCTTCCTCGGAATTTCCATAGATGTGTGGTATTCCAAAGTCATCGAAATAGACGTCTACTTTGTCTTTCAGTCCATGTAATGCTGCGGAACCTTCATACACCGGTTTTTGCGTAAGAAGAAATAGGTAAACGCCAACGACGGATATGACAATGAAAATAATTAAACCAAAAAAAATCCGTTTGAATAGCTTCATTACCCCATCGAATAACTAATAGACCTAACGAAGATACGAATTACGAATGCTACTGCTTGTAAATTATCTATTCGGCAGGGACTCAATTGAGATTATATTAATCGGCTCATGGTATAAGACTTTGTGTTTCTTCGAGTCTTAGTGACTTAGTGGCAAGAGTTGGAGGAATCACAAGGACACATTTATTCGTTTTCTTTTTTCATCCTGTTCAGGAAGCTTACGAGTGCTGCCCAGTAATCCTGGTTTTCATTACTCTTGCTCCAAAGCACTTTTGATCCGTGATCGCCGGCACCTTTTGGAATGAACTGGACTTTCACAACCGACAATATATCTTTGGTAAGATCAGTCACTGCAGGGGCTTCTTCTCTCGAGGAAGTAAGAAAGACAGGCTTCTTCAAACCGTTGATTTTATTGGAAGTAAAATTCTTATCGTCAAAATATTCTCCCGGGCTGAATGCAGCCGCAGCAAACACCAGGTTATTTTCCTTCGCCACCTTTAATGCAAGCGACGCACTGTAAGAACTTCCGAGCAGGATAATCCTCTTGTTATATTTTGCAAATAGCCAATCTACGGCAGCAACAATATCCTGTTCGGCATTTATATAAGAGAGGGTCTTTCCTTTTGCGCGCGCATCTTTTGCTGTTTCATTTTCAATGCCATTCACTTCCTTGCCGACGCGCTGGTCCAATGCAAGGCAGTTGAATCCAAGCATGTTCAGCTTCTTTGCAGTTTCAATATACTCCCCACGACTGAAACCATTCTGATGACAAAGCAGGATGGTTTGGCTCTCTGAATTTACCGGGTACCAGTCGGCAGTAATTGTTACCTCATCCTTCGAAGGGAAGGTCACTTTCAATTGCGCAAATGAAAATTTTGCGGTGAAAAAGAAAAGAAAAAGGAAGATGTATGATTTCATTTCTAAAATTCTGTTGGCAATTTAGAAAACATATTGAGAACAGCCGATTTGAAGATGAAATAATTTGAGAATTTGAAGATACGAAAACAATGATGGGGAGGTATAGATATGTTTAAATGTGACCATTGCAGATTGGCATCCAATGTGAAGATGTGCAAATGCGTAAATGTGGAATGGAACAGTTGATGCCTACGGGAACTCACATTTGCACATTTTCACATTTGCAGTAGCTTTTCAATCACAACCGGATAATGTTCGAATTCGAGTTTGTGAATTTTTTCTGCCAGCTTTGAAGGAGTATCACCTGGTTCGATGTCGCAGGTTGCCTGGAAAATAATTTCTCCTTCATCAAATTTGTCGTTCACATAATGGATGGTAATCCCCGATTTTTTTACACCCGACTGTATCACAGCATCATGCACTTTTGAACCATAGAATCCCTTGCCGCCATGGTTGGGCAACAGGGCAGGGTGGATGTTGATGATTCTTCCCTGGAATTTTTTAATGAGTGATTCCGGCACAAGCCATAGAAATCCCGCCAGCACAACCAGGTCAATCTTCAGCCGCATAAGCAGGTTTTCAATTTTCGGAGAATGATAAAAATCTTCCTTTGTAAAAACCATAGACGGTGTATGTAAAGCCTTGGCGCGTTCTATAACCAATGCCTTCGGGTTATTGCACAGCACTACTTCTGTTATGGCCTTGCCATTATTCTTGAAATGACGGATGATGTTCTCTGCATTCGTTCCTGAACCAGAGGCAAATATTGCAATGCGTTTCATTCTTTAAAGTGACGAAGAAAATTAAGTTCCCAGTCCCCAATCCCCAATCCCCGATCCCCAATCCCCAATTTCCAGGATGGGGTAAATTTAGTTTTTAGGTTGAAACTTTCTAGTTTTTAACAATCAGTTTACCTCTAGTAAAAAATCTCTACTTTGGCGCACTAATCACCAAACTCATGTCTGCAAATTCTATTTTTCAGTTCCTGGTACCCAAGGACAGGAAATTCTACCCGCTTTTTGAAGAAGCCTCAGCCAACCTGGTCGTGATTTCCAAGGTGTTACTTGAGATGTTGACTACCAATGGAATAGAAAAAAGAACAGTCTTGATCCGCCAAATCGAAAAGCTGGAACATACCGGGGATGAGATCACCCACCGCATTTTCAAGGAAGTGGGATTCACGTTCATCACGCCTTTTGACAGGGAAGATATACAGCGGCTGGCTTCTGTACTTGACGATGTCCTGGACTTTATACATGGTGCGGCAAAGCGGGTTGAATTATACAAGGTAGATCCGATTCACCCGGCAATGATCAAACTTGCCGAGCTGATCGTTCAAAGTTCTGAGCAGGTGAACATTGCAGTTTCAGGTTTGCGTAACAGCCGCAACTATACCAAGGTTCGTGAGGCACTTGTAAAAATCAACAGTCTGGAAAACCATGCTGACGATGTTTTTGACAATGCTGTTGCCCGTTTGTTCGAGGACAATGTAAGCGCACTCGAAGTCATTAAAATCAAAGAAGTTCTTTCGGCACTTGAAACGGCAACCGACAAATGTGAAGATGCCGCCAACGTGATGGAGTCGGTGATTGTAAAATTTTCCTGATATTTTTTAATCATCAACTTCTGAACATATGAGCCTCTTCGTACTTGTTGTCGTCATGGCGCTTATTTTCGATTTCATCAACGGTTTTCATGATGCAGCCAATTCAATTGCGACCGTTGTTTCCACGAAGGTGCTGACGCCTCTGTTGGCAGTGATATGGGCTGCAGGATTTAACTTTCTTGCCTTCTGGGTTTTCAAACTGCAGGTAGCAGACACAGTTTCAAAAACAGTTGAAACACATGCCATCACGCTTGAGGTAATTCTTTGCGGAATCATTGCTGCAATTATCTGGAACTTATTTACATGGTGGCGCGGCATTCCTTCCAGCTCATCGCATACCCTCATCGGCGGATTTGCGGGAGCAGCCATTGCGCATGCGGGATGGGATGTGGTGAGGATGGATAAGGTTTCACCTGTGCTTGCGTTTATTTTGCTTGCACCAATAATCGGGATGCTGACTTCGTATTTTATTTCCATCATCATGCTGCACCTTTGCAAACGATCAAGTCCATACAGGGTTAATAGATTCTTCCGTGCAATGCAGCTTTTCTCCTCCGCATCATTCAGTCTTGGACATGGTGGTAACGATGCGCAGAAAGTAATGGGGATCATCGGCGCGGCCATGATAGTGAACGGAACAATTACAGATATCCAGCACCTGCCCGCGTGGGTGGAAATTGCATGCTATTCATCCATTGCTTTCGGAACACTTTTCGGCGGCTGGCGGATCGTGAAAACCATGGGAAGTAAAATTACAAAGCTTACGCCCTTCGAGGGATTTGCTGCCGAATCTGCCGGATCAGTGTTGCTTTTCGGCACCAGCGCCCTGGGAATTCCGGTGAGCACAACACATACCATCACAGGATCCATCATCGGTGTCGGAATTACAAAACGGATCTCAGCCGTGCGCTGGGGAGTAACCATTGATCTCATCTGGGCTTGGGTGCTTACTATCCCCGTCTCCGGAATCCTGGGAGCGGGCGTGTATTATGTGCTTAACTTATTTATGAAGTAAGAAAGATCAAGAAGACAAGAATCAAGAGCCAAGAGTCAAGAAATCAAAACTTAGTCACTTAGTCACTTAGTTACTTAGTCACTTAGTTACTTCTCTTCAGGCACCTCGGAATATTCCATTTTCCAGAATACATTTTCAAATCGACAATTTTCTTTTCGCAGTCGAGAGAATTTCCATGAACATCCTTCAAGATGATTTTCATTTCGCCGTCGAGAACTTTTTTGACGATCAGTTTTTTCATTTCTTCTTCTGACAGGGATTTATTTTTTCTGCCCGTTTCAATGCCGACGTCATTATTGAAAAGATCCATGGCACTTGCGATGGAATCCGTAAAAATTTCTTCTCCCGCTCTTTGTTTTTTGAAGTCGAGATAATTTCCTCGTTCATGTGCTTTGCCAAGTCTTTTCACTTTTCGCCAGCACATTTCCTGTGCAAGCCGGCCCATCCAGAATGCATGACGGAAAGCATCCACCTGTCCGCCATCGGCATCGTGGTCCAGGAGTGAATCTTTCTCCATTTGTTTTGAAATATTCCTTGCTTCCACACTAATCCTGTATGCCTTCTTTGCTGCAAAAGGATGAAATAGCACCCAGCGCTTTTCCGGACAGGAGAGTTTTTTGAATGACGGAGATTGTGAGAATGCACCTGAGCTGAACAGAAAAAAAATGGTCAGGCAGCGGAAATACATTTGGCCAAGTTACAAGATACAAGTCAAAAGTTAGAAGTCACAATTCACAAGACGGAGGTCAATATGCTTCCTTGATAATTGCCGACTGCCAACTAAATTATGATTCGGTTAAGCAGCCTTTTAAACACATAGAAACATAGAAAACATAGAACAGCCGGTTTGCTGGCTGTTGATGTTAACCGCTACTCCCCGAAGATTCGCAAAGGCGATACACGCGGTCGGTCAGCAGGGCAGGTTGCTAACTGCCAACTGGAAACTGCCAACTGGTACTCATTTCTCGTCCCTGATCGCGCGAAGATATCCATGAAAATTCTTCTCCCGCGTTTCGAGGACGTAATAAAAAACATCTGCTTTCAGCCCATGTGCATCCCAGTCGTTCTGGTAATCCTCAGATGAATATACCATCAATCCCCAGCGGTCCCAGATTTTTAATTTGCAGCCCGGAGGAATATTTTTGATTTCGAAAAAGTCGTTGTATCCGGGTGAGGCCGGGTAAGGCGTGAAAACATTCGGTATGATGAATGGATTGAATTCAATTATAAAATAATCTGTTGTTGTTCCGCATGGCCCCGTTGCAGTTGCTGTGATAACTATGGAATCCATATTATAATCCTCTGCGCTTGGAATGTAAGAACCGGTGACGTCTGAATCGTTCGGATTAAAAGTCCCGGTGCCGCTGGTCGTAAAATGTACGGATGATGTGTAAGCAGTTACAATCGATAACGGAATGGATACTCCCGTTCCACTTCCTTCGCTGAGCAGGGTATCAGGACCGGCATCTACTGTTGGAGGATGACTGAACGAAATCACCATCGCGTCTGTCAGGTTTGCGCATGCGCCGGTTGAAGTAGCAAGGATGGTGACAGTTCCTGTTGTCGTATCAATGGGGCCCGGTAAATAATTTGTGGTTCCCTGCGTGCTGTCAGAAAATGTTCCGTCGCCGAGTGTGCTCCAGTAAATCCCTCCTGCAGTCGAAGTACCATTGAGTAAAATGGAATCCGCTAGACATGAAATAATATCCGGCCCTGCATTCGCAATGCCTGGTTGATTTACGAAAATGGTGACAGAAGCGGTATCTGGACAATTGAAAGAATTATTTACAATGACAGTGAATACGGAATCAGCTACGGGACTAACAATAATCGAATCTATAATTGCGCCATTGTTCAGCCAGAGATAGGAACTGCCACCCGTAGCAGTGATGGTAGAGAAGCCTCCGAAGCAAATGGTATCAGGTGAAGTAGTGATAACTGTATTCGGAGCAGGCACTGCATTCAGCACAACATGCTCTGTATCATTTCCACAGGTAAGAGATGAAAGCACCATCGTCAGGACTACGAAACCGGAGTCCGTCGGACCGGGAAAATATGTCGGTAATATGCTGGTGCTATCGCTGAATGTGCCGCTGCCTGAAGTCGTCCATACGATGCTTCCATAATTATATGATCCATTAATCTGCAACGGTATATTTCTGCATAATGAAATTGAATCCGGAGACACTGTTGCATTAGGAAGCGGAACTATAGACACACCGATATTCCCGATAGGGCTTGCACATCCGTATTGGTTGATGACGGAAACATTGATGCTTCCGTTCACAGTGGTTGAATCCCAATGCACCGCAATGCTGTCGGTATTCAATCCGCTTGTAATTGTTCCTCCAATCACTGTCCAGTTATAAGTTGCGCCGCCGATCAACGCAGTAGAATAAATTTGTGTGGTGTCGCCTGCACAAACAGTTGTTGCACCCGTGATCGCCGGTGTGTTTGGAACAGGAAAAATAAACACCGTCAATGTGACTGCAGTACCACTGCAACCCACGGCATTTATTTCATAAACCTGCAACGACCCTGAACCTGCACCGCTCCACAGCACAGTTACAATATTGTTTGTATTGCTTCCCATGATTGTTCCGTTCACGGCTGCCCAGCTGTAAGTAGAGCCGGCATTTGGATTGACGAAGTATGTTGCCAAACTATTTTCACAAACAGAATCAGGACCATTCACAGGTGATGTGACCGGCAGCGGGTTGATTGTTACGCTGATCATTTGCGTGATGCCGGTGCATCCGAATGAATTTGTATCCACTACTGAAAGTGTTCCCGTTCCTGCTGAATCCCAATTTACATTTACTGATCCTGTTCCTTGTCCCGAAGTGATCGTACCATCTGTAACTGTCCAAATATAATTTCCTGCGAGCGGCGTCACGTCATATGTTTGTCCCAGTGCACCGGCACATACAACCAGTGGTCCGATGATCGGTGTTGTTTGAGGAGTAGGATTGACAGTGACATTAATTGTATCTGAAGAAACGCAGGTACCTATGGTTCCCGTAACGATGTATTGGTAATTACCTGCAGTAAGTCCTGTTGCATTGATAGATGTTGTTGTATCACCTCCGGGACTCCACAGAAAACTGTTTGCACCTGATACCGTCAATAATGTTGAATCGCCTTCGCAAATTATTGCATCAGAAGAAACAATCAGAGTAACTCCGGTGACAACGGTTACAGTTTGGTTCACGCGTTTAATACAACCGGAAACAGAATCGGTAACAAGAATAGAAAAGTTGTAGATGCCCGGACCGCATGTTGTGAAATCAAAAAGTTGTGAAGATCCCGATGCAGTAGCCGGTGTAACGCATCCGGGAATTGTATCCCACAGATAAGTTGAACCCGGACTTGCGCCTATAATATTAACGGTTGCTTCCAGGACAGGATCACTGGTGCATATATATGGATTTGCTGCACTGATGACAGGCGTCGGATAAATTGAAACGCTGTCAGTATAAGTCGAGTCGCATCCGAGAGAATCAGTAACAGTCAGGTAGAAAATTGTTGCTGTGCTGATCGTTGCTGTTGTTACGAGGGCAGTTGAATCTGCAAATAATGCAGAAGGATTATTTGATGTCCACAGGTAAATATTTCCGGAAGATGTATCACTGCCGGTTCCGTCAAGAAGGATAGCGGTGGTTGTAGCATCACAGATCATGTCAGGATCAGGGGCTGCATATACTGCAGGCGGCGGATTCCTGTGTGCGTTTACGGAAGCAGTATCAGAACATCCGGTAGATGGATCAGTAACGATGAGCACAAAAGAATCGCTGGTGCAAATGGATGACGTTGCATTTACCAGGGTTGAATTTGTAATGATATTACCCGCTGTGCTCGTCCAGTTATATCCCATTCCGGGTGTACTCAGGATTCCCGACAAGTTCGCAGTGGTACATCCGCAGAAGTCGGCGACGGGTGAAGCCACTGCATCGGGCTTTGGATTTACATTCAGCGTGTAAGTGATTACCTGGCTGCAGCCCGGAACATCTCCTGAGATTGTGAATACAGTTGTAATGGGAGGTGCAACGGTTTGCGTTGCTGACGATGAATCAGCAAATGAATATGCCGGTGAAGCTGACCATGTATAAGTGGATGCTCCACTAACGGTGAGTGTTGCAGAATCTCCTTCACAAAATGCAGACGGTCCGCTTACGCTCATGTTCAAACCTGTCGTCATCGTAAATGTTTGCGCCAATGTTGTAATACAACCTGTAATTGCATCGGTGACGTTGACAGAAAAAGAATATGTCGCCAATGAACCTTGCGGCAACGAGATGGTAACGGCTGATGAGTCAATTGTTGCGGAAGTGATCAGTGAATAGTTGATGGAACCTCCCCAACTGTAAGTTGATCCGGGGGACGCACCGCTTACAGTAAATACAGTTTGCGGATTGGGTGTTGAAGCGCACAATGTGGAAGGTGCGGCGTTGATGGATGGAGGAATATAAACATCTAGCGATACACATTGGCTGTCACTGATGCATCCATGAACATCCGTTGCAACTGCACAGAAAGTTGTAAGTGCACTGATGTTCGCTATTGGGTTCTGCAGCAAAGAAT
>Ga0190274_10000087_pt1 | contig 67985 bp, 61 predicted proteins | sample Popmic531T_FD_133002 | JGI IMG/M metagenome (GOLD analysis project Ga0190274, IMG submission 133002) | Populus adjacent soil microbial communities from riparian zone of Yellowstone River, Montana, USA - 531 T | ecosystem: Environmental > Terrestrial > Soil > Riparian zone | place: USA: Montana...
CCGGCGCCAGCTGCTGCCTTCGCCATCGAGTCACCTTTCTCGTGTAGTCGCCCTATTGGGCTTCGTGCATACGTCACGTAGAGCGTCGCCCTTCGGCGACTGACGACGTCGCCACCCAAACCTTCGCCCGTCCAGTATCCCCCAGGCGATCCCATCGGAATGTCGCTCTCGTCGACGTAGCTACTGCTTTCGGGTGAAAGCAGCGGCGCAGAGGTTCACGGCTGCGCACTGACCCATAGGCGGGTTCAGAAAGGTCGTTTCGGAAAAATGGCTCTTTCCGAAACGACCTGGTAGCCTGCCTCCATGTCTTACGGTGCCGCTCCGACGCAGCTGCGACGACGTGCCGCGCTTGCGCGGCTGGAGGCCGAAGAGCTTGCCGACGCGGTCTCCGAGTTGCGCACGGCCTCGCTCTCGAAGCCGGAGCTCGAGCGCGCGCTCGAGCGGGTGGAGGCGCTGAGCGCACGGGTTCAGAAGGCGCTTGATTTGCCGGGCGGCCTGTCGGTTGCCCAAGCGGCTGAGCGGCTGGAGGTGAGCGAGCCGACGATTCGCAAGTGGCTCGCCGAGGGCTTGCTGGAGCGGGTTGAGGGCCACAAGCCGGTCGAGGTCACCCAGCGCAGTGTGATCGAGGTCGAGCGGGTGTTGGGCACGGTTCGCGAGAGCTACCCGGCGAGGCGCTGGAGCGAGGCGCTTGCCGCCTTCCTTCACGACCGCGACTTGCTGGGGCAGGATTGGGTGCGCGAGGGCGTTGAGCAGCTGCGGCAGGGCGAGCTGATCGAGCGCTGAATATGGTCCGCCGAGATGGCGGGCAGGGACTTCACGCTGCGGGCGACGCCAGCAGCTGCGGCCGCGATCGATGGTCTCCGGGGCGGGGCACGCAAGAGCTACGCGACGTTTGAGGCCGAACTACGAAAGCAAGGCTGCGGGGTCGCCGGCTACCGGCTGCTGGGCCCCGGGGACGGCGGCTACTCCGGGTTCTGCTGCAAGCGGTTGGTTGATGATTGGCGCGTGATCACTACCTTTGAACCCGGCGTCGCCATCGTCGTCGCAGTTGGCCGTCACGATAGTCGCGCCTTCTACGTCGAGCTTTCGAAGACGCTCGCGATCGGTGCCGCGGGACAGGGGCGCAAGGAGAAGCCGGCTTGCTGCGGGGAAGACGGTTGGCCGAGCGTCGGGTTGGCGCTTGCCGTGGCGTGACGACCGGGAGACCCGGCGTCACGTGGCGACGATGACTCGCTCGATCTCGATCGGCCGGGGGATGGGGTCGCCATGCGCGATGAGCGATTCGATATAGACGGGAAGTGGACATCGGTTCACCTAATCCGCCTGGAATTGCCGATTGTGGTTGCCGGGCCAGTGAAATGAAACCGCCGTCTCGAATTTCGGGCACTCAAGCTCACGAGTGCCCGAATGGCTGCATATCGGCGCATATCCGCACGCATTTCCGATTAGCGGTGATCTGCGGTGTCACCACGAAATACCTGCAAACGAGTATATTCGCTGTCAGCCGGGGCTGGAGATGGGCCTAATTGCCATGCAGAAGGTCGAGGGTTCGAATCCCTTCAGCCGCTCTCAGGAAAAGCCCCCGCTCTGGCGGGGCTTTTCTGTGTCCGGAGCGGAGCCGAAAGTTAGGAGACGCTGGAGCCACGGGCGGTGCGCCGGCGCTGCAGGCGGAATTCGGCGATTTTTCTTATCAACGCCGCGAGCACGATCAGGACGGACGAGGTCAATGCGAAAAGCATCCCCCCGACCCAGAGGGGAAGCATCGGATCGCCAACCCGATCGGCAGGCAGGCCGAACGGGATCGTGATTGGGATCGCCAGGAGCGACAGAGATGCGAGACGAAAGTCCCCAGTCCCGGCGCCCAAGAGCACGGATATGACCACGCAGATCGTTCCCCACGACCCCCCGGGGTCGGCGTCCATCGAAAAGACGGCGGCGACCATGCCGATCAAGTAGGTCACGACGAGGACGATTCGAGTCATAAATGCGAGGGTACCCCAGCGGCAGAGCCACGGTCGGCGCGACTTCGACGCAGGGAGACGGTGCTCGCCGTTGCCTCACCGGGGCAGCGCGTAGGCGTCAACACCCACAGTCTCTCGGCCGGCCCGGATCTACTTCATGTCGTTCGGAACGCGCTGAGGCGCGTCAGCCAGACGCAGTGGTGGACCGCAAGAGCAGCCGATAAACCGCCTTGACAGTCCCAGGACTGGCGTGGGAGAGTGCCGCCTTTGTCAGCTGAAAACCCTATGGGAGACGTAGCTGACGTAGGCGGATCGTGGCGACAGCAGACTCGTAAAGGATCTGGGCTTAGCAATGGACACGCGCATGTTCTCACTGTTCGATGACTCGAACGTCGAGGCCTACGACAAGCGGGATGAGCGATATCCGGCGGTCCTGGAAGCGGGACTTACCCAGCATGGACTCGACTTCGACGAGGTCTTGGCCGTTACTAGGGGCTTTGGCTTCTGGGCAATCTGCAAGCAGGGCATCTTTCACGCCAGGCTGAAGGGGATGTTCAACAAGCAGCCGGAGGTTGATGATTTCATTTCTTACTCGCAAATCCTGGAGGCGCGAGTCGAGCAGGTATTTAGGCCGAAAGGCGCAAAGATTGTTCTCTACGACAACAGCGGAAGCAGTTTGCTCAGATCGAGTTCACGCCGAGTGGAGGGCGCTTCAGTACCACTTCCGAGGACGAACTGGCGCAGTGTCAGCGCATTCTCCAGCTAATGGAGGGCGCCTGGCGAGCAGCAGGTGCGAGCTAAGCGCAAGGTCGGACCACTCACTTTTACTGGCTGTCCCAGGGCCGCTACGAGCAGTTCGTGATTGGTCGCTTCAAAACGGCCTTGGCCTTCCTCTTTTGGTACGCCTTCATCGTCTACCTGATCGCGATCCGCGTCCGAGCTGCCAATCGCCAGCCCACGACATCCGGTGAGAGGTCCCGCATCCTGGACTAGCTGCGTGAGCGCTGTTCAAGCAGCTATCTGAAGTACAGGCTCCCTCTTGGTCAGGATCGGACCAACGGACCGGCCCGGGAATGGGGTCGCCGTGTGCGACGAGCGATTCGATGTAGACCTCGATTGCCTCGCGGATCATCGCGCTCGTGCGGCGGCGAGGTAAGCAAGGAGACGGTCGAGAAGAGCAGGGGCCGAGCGATGAGCCATGACGGCCTCGCCCCGATCGCGGCGGGTCAGAGGCGTGTGATGGGAAGCGAGGTCGTCTACGTTCCTGGCTCGTACCGCATCGCCACCGCCCCTGAGCCGAACTCCTGCCGGCCCACGAGTCTCAGGTTGAGAGGCTTCGACAGCCCGGCGAACAGCGTCGGCCCATGGCCCGCCAGCCTGGGGTGCACGACGAACTCGTACTCGTCGATCAGCCCCAGCTCAGCCAGTGCCAACGGGAGCTGCGCGCCTCCCACGCCCAGTCCGTTGCCCGGTTCCTGCTTCAGCTCCTGAACTGCCTCCCCGAGATCCCCACGCACGAGCTCCGCGTTCCAATCGACCCGGTCCAGGGTGCTCGACACGACGTACTTCTTCTTTGCGTCGATCGTCCGACCGAAAGGCGCCATCCAATCGGGCATCGCGTCCATCTGCCCGGGCGGCCGCCAAGCCGACTCCATCAGCTCGTAAGGTCACCCGGCCCAAAAGGAGAGCATCGGCCTGGGCGAGAGTCTCCGTCGCGTGACGATGGGTCTCCTCGTCCGGGGAGATTGCACGGTGATCGCAGCATCCGTCCAAGGTGACGTTGATGGAGTAGCGAAGGGGTCGCACTGCGCAAACATACTGACGGGACTGCAAGCCGCTACAACCGCGGCCCGCGGTTCTCGGAGGCCTGTGTAAATCGTGCCGAAAAACCGTAACGGTCATCACAGCTCGGCCCATGCGACCAGCGCCGCGCAGGCCTCGAGCGCTTCGAGGTGTGGGGTTTCGTCCTCGGTGACGCCGGCGAGGATCTCGACCTCCGCACCCTCGAAGAGGTTGCCGATCAGCGCGGCAAGGGCGCGCGGGCGCATCGGCAGCTCGGCGCCGCGCTCGGCCTGGAGGCGCTCGAGGCGTGCCTCGATCAGCTCGCGCCAGCCGCGTTGGGTGGCGCGCCAACGCTCGGCGAGCTCGGGGTCGGCAAGTCCGGCAACCCACAGCTCCCAGAGGATCCGCACGTAGCCGGAGTCGACGTCCTCGCGCAGGTAATCGCAGGCGCTGCGCCACTGCTCGGCAAACGACCGGCCGTCGCTGAACATCGCCTCCTGGCGGTGCAGAAGGCGCTCGGTGTGGTCTTCGAGAACGGCGAGCAGCAAGCTGCGCTTGGAGCCGAAGTGGTAATGGACCAGTGAGAGTCGCGCCCCCGCGCGCTCGGCGACGGCGCGCGTCGAGGTCGCGGCATAGCCCTCCTCGCGCAGCAGGTCGCTGGCGGCGGCGAGTAGCAGCGCGCGCGTCGACTGGCCCTGCGCGACTCGGAGGTCCCCACTCGGCGCTGGTGTCGCACGCACGTCGGGGTCAGCGGTTGACATCGGGGCGCAGTATACGGTAGAAGTTAGTTGGTCGTCCGACCAATCACCGAGACAAGTGCACCTTCGACAGATCGCCGAGCAAAGAGAGCAATGACCACCGCCGAGCAGGTCACGAACAAGCAGGCAGATACGGACGAGCAGACCCGAGCGCGGTATCCGGACGATCAGGGCTACATCGAGCGCGACGGCGTGCGCGTCTTCTACGAGGTCTACGGCAGCGGCGAGCCGACGATCCTGTTCTGCCCGACCTGGACGCTGGTGCACTCGCGGGTGTGGAAGATGCAGATCCCCTACCTCGCCCGCCACCACCGCGTGGTCGTCTTCGACCCGCGCGGCAACGGCAGGAGCGACCGGCCGCCTGACGTCGAGGCATATGCCGAGTCGGAGTTTGCCCGCGACGCGCTCGACGTCCTCGACGCGACCGGCACCGAGCAGGCGGTCGTCGTCGGCCTCTCCCGCGGCACCCAGCGCGCCCTCTTGCTCGCCGCCGAGCACCCCGAGCGGGTTCTCGGGCTGGTCCTGATCGGGCCGTGGTTCCCCGCCAGCCGCTCGCTTGGCGGCCTGCGCTACCGGTTCCTGTCCCATCCTTGGGGGCGGTCGATGTTCACGCGCAGGCCGCTCGTGACGCGGAGCTGGGCGAAGGTCAACGCGGTGCACTTTCGCCGCGACTTCCGGGACTTCGTCGAGTGGTTCGCGGGCATGTGCACCAGCGAGGCCCATTCGACCAAGGGATTCGACGACATCGTCGGATGGGGGCTCGAGACCGATCCGGAGACGCTGGCCCTGACCGTGCTCGCCGATGCCGCCGCGCCGGTCACCCGCCCCGCCCAGTTGGCGCTCGCCCGCCGCGTCCCGTGCCCCGTGCTCGTGATCAGCGGGAAAAAGGACAAGGTGACGAGCCACGCCGACGCCAGGGCGCTGGCGAAGGCTACGGGCGGAAAGCTGGTGGCGATCGAGGGCGGCGATCACCTCCCCGAGGGGCGGCAGCCGGTCACGGTCAACCTCGCGATCCGCGAGTTCGTCGATTCCTCGTTCCGCCGCAAGCCCACGGTCAGGCGGTCGAGCGGCCGACGGCGCGCGCTGTACGTCAGCTCTCCGATCGGCCTCGGCCATGCCCGCCGCGACGTCGCGATCGCCCGCGAGCTGCGGGCGCTGCACCCCGACCTCGAGATCGACTGGCTCGCCCAGAACCCGGTCACGCGCGTGTTGGAAGCGGAGGGCGAGCGCATCCATCCTGCCAGCAGGCACCTGGCCAACGAGTCGGCCCACATCGAAGCGGAGTCCGCCGAGCACGGCCTGCAGTGCTTCCAGGCCATCCGGCGCATGGACGAGATCCTGGCCGCGAACTACATGGTCTTCGACGACGTCGTCAGCGAGACGCCATATGACCTCTGGATCGGCGACGAGGCCTGGGAGCTCGACTACCACCTGCACGAGAACCCTGGCCGAAAGCGCGCACCCTTCGCCTGGCTGACGGACTTCGTCGGCTGGCTGCCGATGCCCGAGAACGGCGAGCGGGAGGCATCCGTGACGGCGGACTACAACGCCGAGATGATCGAGCACGTCCGCGAGCACCCGGAGATCCGCGACCGGGCGATCTTCGTCGGCAACCCCGATGACATCGTCGGCGAGCGCCTCGGCCCAGGCCTCCCCCGGATCCGCGACTGGACCGAGCGCAACTTCGACTTCGCCGGCTACGTCACCGGCTTCGACCAGGCCGAGCTGGGAGACCGCGAGCGCCTGCGCGCCGAGCTCGGCTACCGCCCGCACGAGCGCGTCTGCCTGGTCACGGTGGGTGGCTCGGGCGTGGGCGCGAGCCTGCTGCGCCGGGTCATGGGAGCCTTCCCCGCCGCGGCGAAACTCGTCCCCGGGCTGCGGATGATCGTCGTCGCCGGACCGCGTATCGACCCGGCAACCCTGCCCGCGGCCGACGGTCTGGAGGTGCGTGCCTTCGTCGAGGATCTCTACCGCCACCTCGCCGCCTGCGACCTCGCTGTGGTTCAGGGCGGGCTGACGACCGCCATGGAGCTGACCGCCGCACAGCGACCATTCATCTACTTCCCCCTGCGCCACCACTTCGAGCAGCGCTTCCATGTCGCCCACCGGCTCGACCGCTACCGAGCCGGCCGCCGGATGGACTTCGAGGACGCCACCACGGACGTCATCGCCCAGGCGATCGCCGAGGAGATCGGGCGCGACGTCGACTGTCGCCCGGTGGAGACCGATGGCGCCCGCCTGGCCGCGCAACGCATCGCAGAGCTGCTCAACTAACAGGAGGAGGAGGCGTTCTACTGGGCCCCAGGCCACGCTCCCGAGGCGCTTGAGGACCCCGAGTACGTCGACTTCTCACCGACCGAGGAGTTTCGGCCGGTGATCGACCACATCACCTCGGGAGCCGGCGCATCCGCGTGAGAAGCATCGGCACTAGCCGTTCATTCGAGAGCGGTCCCGGTCGTCCAGCCCCCTGTGGAACGCTGGCGGCATGTCGCGAGCCGTGTCCGCCAAACGGACCCCCAGCCGCCAGAAGCCGCGCGCTTGGTCGGACGAGGGAGCCTCCACGACGCTCAGGTTCGCGGTTGCGTTCGGGTTGACCGCTGCCTACGTGGCATTCGCCGTCTGGGCGTCATCCCCGTGGCGGGCGGAGCTGGGTGATGCGATCGGTCCGGTGATGTCCTGGGTGATCCCGATCTTCCTCGCCTACGTCCCGGCCGTGCTCATCGGCTTCATGGTCTTCACGCTGATCACGCTGCGCTACCGCGTCCCGTCGCTGGATCCACCCAGCGGCCCTTGGCCGGAGGGCACGTGGCCCCCGGTGACCGTGGTGATCGCCGCCCGGGACGAGGAGTCGGCGATCGGGCCGACCCTGGAGCGGATCGCGGAACTCTCCTACGGTGGGCCGCTCACGGCGATCCTCGCCGACAACAACTCGACCGACCGCACCGCCGAGGTCGCCGAGGAGACCGCGCGGCACCGTGGTCTGGAGCTGCGACGCACCTTCGAGCCGGAGGCGGGAAAGTGGCGGGCGCTCAACAGGGCGTTGGAGAGTGTCGAGACCCCGATCGTGGTCACCGTCGACGCCGACACCCGTCTGCACCCCGAGGCTCTGAAGTATCTGATCGGCAGGTTGACGCGCGAACCCGGAGGGCAGCATGTCTGCGCCTGCGCGGGCGCCCTGGTCGTCCAGAGCCCCACGCGCAACCTGCTGACCAGGATGCAGAGCTGGGACTACCGGCTCGGGATCAACGGGGTGAAGCGAATGCAGTCGGCCTACGACAGCACCCTGGTCGCCCAGGGTGCCTTCTCCGCGTACTGGACCGAGGACGTTCGTGCGGTGGGGGGCTGGCCGGACGCGATCGGCGAGGACATCGTCCTCACCTGGTCGATGATGAGATCCCGCGGGCTGGTCGAGTACGAGCCATGCGCGCTCGGCGCCACTGCCGCGCCAGAACGGGTCTCCCGGCTGATGCGCCAACGGTCGCGTTGGGCACAGGGAATGTTGGAGGGCCTTCGGCGCAACCCGCCCAACGAGCAGCCGAGATTCCTGGCCGGATTCGTCTCCGGGCTCGACTACCTCGTGCCGCTCCTCGATCTCGGATACGTCTTCTTCTGGATCCCGGGCATAGTCCTCTTCATCGCGGGCTATCCACTGTTGTTCTCATGGTGGTCGATGCTGGTGTTGCCAATCACCCTCGTCGTCTACGGGCTGCTGCGCAGGTGGCAGGAGCGGCACGTCTTTCGCCGCCTCGGATTCCATCCCCGGCACGACGTGTTGGGTTTCTTCGGTTACCTGTTCGGCTATCGGGCGCTGGTCTCGCCAGCTGCCCTGCGCGGCTACGGGGAATACCTGGCGGGGGCGCCACGACGTTGGAAATAGCGAACCGGGCGCCACCGACTGCGGATTTCAAAGGGCGGAACGCAAGACAAGCATCCCCTGACCCGAGACGAGATGCTCCAGGTCATCCGCCAGGCGTTGGACGTGTTCGCTCGCCTGTTGCTCGAAACGCTCGACTCCGACGATCTCCGCGATCAGCACGTAATCGGCTTGTCCGATCGCCTGTCCGGGCACATCCGACGGCCGCATAAGACGCCAATCAGACACCGTGTCCAGCGACCCGCGGACGATGTCTCGATCCTCCGCCATCAGATTCTCAAAGTCCTCGGCCAGCTCCGGCGAGCGCAGCTGAAACCAGATGAGAAGGGTTGCGGGAGGACTCATTCACGAAGCGTAGCTGCCGCCCTGACCACCGACGCCCGATCCGGTCCGGACCGAGGCATCTGCGGCGGGGTTTTTTCTGTCAGGCGTCGGCGTCGTCTTGACGTCGATACGCCCGCTCCGGCAGGCCGGAGCGGGCGTGCATGCCGGCGCTACCTCTCGAGGGTCACGTTCACCTTCGTGCCCGGTACCCGGACCGCTTTGGGTTTCGGGTTCTGCTTGGTCACCTTGGCGTTTTTGGCGGTGGCGCCGTCGATCTTCTTGACTTTGCCGAGCTTGCAGCCGGCGTTACGCAGGCGGGTCTTCGCCGCTTTCAGCTTGTTTCTCCTCAGGTTCGGGACGACGCAGCCCTTGTAGGTGAAGGCGTCGGACCGGGTGGAGGTGCTGGTGCCGGCGAGCGTCGTCACCGAGATGTCGACCCGGGCGGCTTTTTTGCTGCGCGGGGCGACCGCGGTGATTTCGGTTTCCGAGACGACCGTGAAGCTCGCCGCCGGCAGGTTGCCGAATTTGACCTCGCTGGCCCCGTTGAAATCGGTCCCGGTGATTTTCACTTTGGCGCCGCCGGCGATCGAGCCGGAGGCCGGTGAGACCGCGGTGATCGCCGGGGCGGGCTGCACTTCGGCGCGCAGCGCGATCTCCTCCCCGGATTTGCTGCCGCTGGCCGGGACGGTCGCTCCTTCGAAGGGCGGCGGGAAGATGAAGCTGACGCTCGCACCCGGCACCGCCGAGACCACGCCGATCTCGTCGGTCGCGCTGCTCGGGTCGATCCCGATCAGGTCGCCGGACTTGACCGGGATGTTCGCGGTGAACGTCTGCAGCCCCGGTCCCGAGGGCGTCACCGCGTTGCTGGTCCCGACCGCCGTGTAGGCGCCCGATCCGTTCGGCCGCAGCACCCGCAGCAGAAAGGGGCCGCCTTTCAGCTCCTGCGCCTGCCAGCGCACGATCGCGCCGTTGACGGGCGAGACGAGGTTTGCGCCTTTCTCGGGCAGCGCCGTGTTGAAGAGGGTCTGCACCCCTTCGAACGGTTTCCCCGTCGCGCCCGGCGGCAGCACGCTGCCGACGGTGATGGTCCGGGCCTGCACGGCAGTGGCCGCGAACAGCATGATGGCGCTCATGACCATGGCCGCTCCGAGGCTGATCTTGCGTCGATGCTTCATCTGACCTGTCTCCCCTAGCTAGTCGTTTTGTACGCCGCCCCTGGCTCTCGCGGCGGGAATCTCGTCGCCTAAAACCTCAGCTTCGTCAGATGTTGCGGACACAGGCGTGATTGGCCAAGTGGCCAGGGCTGGCAGAATGCCCGCCGTGGCCGCCGAGCGCGAATACGACCTCGCCCTGTTCGGGGCCACCGGCTTCACCGGCGGGCTGACCGCCGACTACCTGGCGGCCAACGCGCCCGGCCACCTGCGCTGGGCGTTGGTCGGGCGCAACCGGGCGAAGCTCGAGAGGGTGAAGGAGCGGCTCGCCGCGCTCGCCCCCGACGGGCCGCCGCCCGACCTGCTCGAGGCCGACGCGGCCGACCGGGCGGCGCTCGCCGCGGTGGCCGGGTCGGCGCGCGTCGTCGCCACCACCGTCGGCCCCTACGCTCTCCACGGTGAGCCGCTGGTCGCCGCCTGCGCCGCGGCTGGCACCGACTACACGGACCTGACCGGCGAGCCCGAGTTCGTCGACCGGACCTGGGTCCGCCACCACGCCGAGGCGGAGCGGACCGGCGCTCGGCTGGTCCACTGCTGCGGCTTCGACTCGATCCCGCACGACCTCGGCGCCTACTTCACGGTTAGACAGCTGCCCGAGGGCGTGCCGCTCACCGTCAACGGCTACGTGCGCAGCAACGCGAGCTTCTCCGGCGGCACCTACCACTCGGCGATCAACGCCTTCGGCCGCGCCCGCCAGACGCTGGGGGCCGCCAAAGAGCGCCGCCGGGCCGAGGCGCGCCCCGCCGGCCGCGAGGTCCACTCCGCTCCGGCCCGGCTCCGCCGCGCTCCATCGCTCGGCGGATGGGTCGCGCCGCTGCCGACCATCGACGGGCCGATCGTGCGCCGCTCCGCCGCCGCGCTGGAGCGCTACGGCCCCGACTTCACCTACGGGCACAACCTCGTCGCCAAGCACCTCTCCAGCCTCGCGGGACTCGGCGCCGGGATCGGGATGGTGTCCGTGCTCGCGCCGTTGCCGCCGACCCGCAGGCTGCTGCTGAAGGTCAAAGACCCGGGGGAGGGCCCGGACGCCGCCAAACGGGAGCGCAGCTGGTTCAAGGTCACCTTCGTCGGCGAGGGCGGCGGCAGCCGCGTCGTCACCCGGGTCTCGGGCGGCGACCCGGGCTACACCGAGACCGCGAAGATGCTCGCCGAGTCCACCCTTTGCCTCGCTTTCGACGATCTGCCCGAGACCGCCGGCCAGGTGACGACCGCGGTCGCGATGGGCGACGCGCTGACCGAGCGCCTGCAGCGGGCCGGGATCTCCTTCGAGGTTCTCGAGCCGGCCGTTTAGTCGCTGGGCACGGCGCCGCACCGCGAGCGCGCTCGGCCTCGACGATCGAGCTGGCGTCGGCGACCCAGTCCACCGATAACCTGCCTGCCGATGGCCGCCAGCAGCGGAACCGAGCCGCCCCAACACGTCGACCTCCTGATCGTCGGCGCCGGCCTCTCCGGCATCGGCGCCGCCCATCACCTGCAGGAACGCTGCCCGGGCAGGAGCTACGCGATTCTCGAGGCGCGCGACGCGATCGGCGGCACCTGGGACCTCTTTCGCTATCCGGGCATCCGCTCGGACTCCGACATGCACACGCTCGGCTACCGCTTCCGGCCCTGGACCGACTCGCAGTCGATCGCCGAGGGCCCGAAGATCCTCCGCTACATCGAGGACACCGCCCGCGAGGCCGGGATCGACCGCCACATCCGCTTCAACCACCGCGCCGTCGCCGCCGCTTGGTCGAGCGCCGAGGCGCTCTGGACGGTCGAGGCCGAGCGCACCGAGACGGGGGAGACGGTCATTCTCACCTGCGACTTCCTCTTCCTCAACAGCGGCTACTACCGCTACGACCAGGGCTACACGCCCGAGTTCCCCGGGATCGAGCGGTTCGGCGGGCAGGTCGTTCACCCCCAGCACTGGCCCGAGGACCTCGACTACGCCGGCAAGCGCGTCGTCGTGATCGGCAGCGGCGCCACTGCGATGACCCTGGTGCCGGCGATGGCCAAGGACGCCGCCCAGGTGACGATGCTGCAGCGCTCGCCTAGCTACGTCGTCTCGATGCCGGGCGAAGACGGGATCGCGATCCGCCTGCGCCGCTTCCTCCCCGACAAGGCCGTCTACGCGATCGTGCGCTGGAAGAACGTCTTCCTGCAGGGCGTCAGCTACCGGCTCTCTCGCCGTCGGCCCGAGCTGATGAAAAAACTGCTGCGGCGCGGCGTGATGAAGGCCCTGCCTCCCGGCTACGACGTCGACACGCACTTCAGCCCGCGCTACAACCCCTGGGACCAGCGCCTCTGCCTCGTCCCCGACGCCGACCTCTTCAAGGCGATCGGCGAGGGCAGCGCCGAGATCGTCACCGATCGCATCAGCAGCTTCACCGAGCGTGGGATCCAGCTCGAGTCCGGACGCGAGCTGGAGGCCGACATCGCGATCACCGCGACCGGCCTCAACCTGCTCTTCCTCGGCGGCATCCGGCTGACCGTGGACGGCGAGGAGCCCGAGATCCCGCGGGCGCTGACCTACAAGGGAATGATGCTGAACGACGTCCCCAACTTCGCCTACACGCTCGGCTACACCAACGCCTCCTGGACGCTGAAGGCCGACCTCACCGCCGAATACATCTGCCGCCTGCTCAACCACATGGACGCCACCGGAAATCGCATCGCCATGCCGACGGTCACCGACCCGGCCGTGACCGAGGAGCCGCTGCTCGACTTCAACTCCGGCTACGTCCTGCGCTCGCTCGCCGAGCTTCCCAAACAGGGCTCGAAGGAGCCCTGGAAACTTCGCCAGAACTACCCGATCGACCTGCGCATGCTGCGCCACGGCCCGATCGACGACGGCACCATGCGCTTCTCGGAGCCGGTGCCGCAGCGCCGGCCGCTCGAGCCGGCCACGGCCTGAGCGCTCCCGCTTCGCCGAACTACGAGGGCCGCAGACCGCCGCTACGCTTGGGCCGCTACCCGGCGCCTTGGCGGAGTGGCTACGCAGCGGCCTGCAAAGCCGTTTACACCGGTTCGATTCCGGTAGGCGCCTCTCAGCGCCCCGCCGCCGCTGGTCCCGTTTGAGGAGGACCGCGGCCGGCGATGCCCGCCGTTCACCAGACCTGGCGCCAGTTCGGCCGCAGGTAGGCCTCTTCGAACCCGGCTCTGAGGATGTTGCGGTAGCTGGTGCTTGGTTTGTCGGGCACGCGCTCGCCGGTCTCGACCCAGAAGGTCTGGCAGCCGGCGTCGATCGCGTCGAGGACACGGCGGTGCAGGAGCGCCAGCTGGCAGCCGTGGCCGCGGGCGGGCTCGAGGGTGGCCGCGGGGCCGAACTCGGCGAGGTCGCCATGGATGTGCATCGCGGCGCAGGCCTGGGCCTCTCCGTCGATCAGCACCGCGTAGCAGCGCCAGCCCTCGCGGCCGGGCAGGCCGGCGAAGAAGGCCGACCCCCAGGCCGGCAGGCCGAAGCCGGTGGCGACGACCATCCCGAAGGGCGCTGCCTCGGGATCGGTCAGCTCGACGACCTCGAGGTCGGGAGCTTTGAAGCGCGGCGGATGGGCGGCGCGGATGAACTTCATCCAGGCGTAGCCCGGCGCGAGGCCGTTCGACTTCAGCCACGCCTCGGCCGTCTCGCTCTCGGGCAGGCCCGGAGTGACGGGGACGTAATAGTTGACACCGTGCGAACCCGCCCACTCGACCGCGGCGGCCAGGTGCCCGTCCTCGATCGCACCCGGCTCGGTTGCGCCCAGTACGAGGTTCATCATCCCGACGCGGGGTAGCTCGCGAACGATGGAAGCGCGCACCGGCCCGAAGTCCCGCCGCTCGACGCCTTTCTCCCTCGCGAGCGCGGCGGGGACCGAGTCCCAGACGTCGCCCCAGAAGTCCCGCTCGCAGGCGTCGAGCGCCTCCGTCTCGTACGCGACCCCGCCTGGCGTCTCCCGCGTCATCTCGGCTGCCAGCATATGAGCGTGGCCACCGCAACCGCCCCCGTCGAGCAGCTGCAGCCGGCAGACCGGATCCCCGAGAACCAGGTGATCGTCCTGTTCGGGGCGACCGGCGACCTCGCGAAGCGCAAGCTGCTGCCGGGAATGTTCCACCTCTCCCAGGTCGGTCTGATGCCGAAGCGCTTCCGGATCATCGGCGCGGCCCGGCACGGGATCGACCTCGAGGAGTTCCGCGAGTTCGCCCGCCGGGCGATCGAGGCGGCCGGGCGCGAGGACCTCTCGCCGGCCACCTGGGACCCCTTCGCCGAGTCGCTGCGGTTCGCCGGCGTCGGAGACGGGTTCGGGGGGCTCGTCGAGGCGGTCTCCGCCGCACGCGAGGAGCTCGGCGGCGAGGCCGGCCTGCTCTGCTATCTCTCGCTGCCGCCGAGCGCGATGCCGCGGGCGGTCGAGGCGCTCGGCGCCACCGGCCTCGGCGACGGCGCGCGGGTGATCATCGAGAAGCCGTTCGGTACCGACCTCGGGTCGGCGCGGCGGCTGAACGCGCTTCTGCACTCGGTCTTCGAGGAGCGCTGCATCTACCGGATCGACCACTACCTGGGCCGCGAGGCGGTCCAGAACCTCTTGGCGCTGCGCTTCGCCAACGGGATGTTCGAGCCGGTCTGGAACCGCAACCACATCGACCACGTTCAGATCGACGTTCCCGAGACCCTCTCGATCGAGATGCGCGGCGACTTCTACGAGCAGACGGGCGCCTTCCGCGACATGGTCGTCACCCACCTGTTCCAGGTGCTCGGTTTCGTCGCGATGGAGCCGCCGACCTCGCTGCAGCCGAAGGCGCTTGGGCTCGAGCGGGAGAAGGTCTTCGACTCGATGCCGCCGCTCTCGCCCGACGATGCGGTCCGCGGTCAGTACGTCGGCTACCGCGACGAACCGGGCGTCGCCCCCGGTTCGGAGGCCGAGACCTTCGTCGCGGTCAAGGCCTTCGTCGACAACTGGCGCTGGGAGGGGGTCCCGTTCTACCTGCGCACCGGCAAGCGGATGGCGCAGAAGCAGCACCTGCTGACGATCGCCTTCGCGCAGCCGCCGCGCCGCATGTTCCCGCTCGACTGCGACCAGATCGTCGAGTCCTTCGGCCACGACCACCTCACCTTCGAGCTCGGGGACCCCGGCAGCATCTCCGCCTCCTTCCTGGCCAAGGTGCCCGGCCCGACGATCCGCCTCGGCGAGGCCCACATGCACTTCAGCTACGCCGACACCTTCGGCGGCGGCGACCAGGCGCTCGACGCCTACGAGCGCCTGATCCACGACGTGATGGTCGCCGACCGCACCCTCTTCACCAGCTCCGATGCGATCGAGCGGCTCTGGGAGATCTCCGAGCCGCTGCTCGGGAACCCGCCGCCGACCGTGCCCTACGAGCCGGGCTCCTGGGGCCCACCCGAGGCCGACGCCCTAATCGCGCCGCGCCGCTGGCACCTGCCCAGCCATCACGTCTGAGGGGAGACCCCCCGAGGAGTGGGCGTTACTGGGCTCGAACCAGTGACCTCCAGCTTGTCGAGCTGGCGCTCTCCCAACTGAGCTAAACGCCCGGGAGATCTGAATCTAGCAGCGGGAAACCGGAAGCCGGGCGGCGGTCGGCGTCCGCCTAAAGGTTTCGCTGCAAGCGCCGATGCAAGGGGTGCAACTTTTCCGGCCCGCAAGTGTTTATGAGTACGTTCGCGCGCCGCGACAACGAACTTCAAAGCTCGAGGACCGACGAGCCAGCGGACTTCGAATTCTCTGGTGGTACGTCCTTCGGAAACAAAAGGGCCCCTCACGGGGCCCTTTTCCGTTCCGGGGGCATCTGCTCAGGCGGTCGCCGGCAGCATCACCTGGGTGAGGCGCAGCGAGTTCCCCGAGGGATCGCGGAAGCCCGAGTCGATTCCGTACGGCCGTTTTTCCGGCGGCTCGGTGAACTCGACACCACGGGCGCTCAGCTCCTCGTAGGAAGCCTGGCAGTCGTCGGTCGTGAGAAAGACGGTGCCCGTGAAACCCTTCGCCATCAGGCTTTCGACGTCCTTGGCGGTCTCCGCATCCATGACCGGCGGACCCGGGATCGACATCAGCGCGATCGAGACGTCCTCCTGTCCGGAGGGTCCCACCGTCAGCCAGCGGAAATCGCCGAGCTCGGGCAGCGTCACGTCGGCCCGCACCTCCATCCCCAGCTTCTCGGTGTAGAAGGCGAGGGCCTCGTCCTGGTCGTGCACCCAGAGGTGCGCGTTTGCGATCTTCATCGGTTCCTCCTTGTTGGAATCAGCTCGGCGGCGATGCTAGGTCCGGGCCGGCTCGCTGTCTTCTCGAAACGTGCGGTGTTCGGGGCGGCCGTAGGCGCGCACCACGCAGCCCGGGACGACGGCGAGGCCGGAGGCCGGCGGGAAGGAGGCCCGGTACGCCGTCGGGGTCATGCCGTAGGCGCGTTTGAAGCTGGTGGTGAAGGAGCCGATCCCCTGCAGGCCGACCGCCAGGCAGATTTCGGCGACCCGATTGTCGGTCGTCCGCAGCAGCGCCGCCGCCCGCTCGAGGCGCCGGGTCAGCAGGTAGGCGTGCGGCGCTACACCGAAGGCACGCCGGAACTCACGGCTGAAGTGGGCCCGCGAAAGCCCCGCCGCCGCCGCGAGGTCATCGACCCCTAGCGGCTCGAAGTAGCGGGCGTCGGCGAGGTCCTTGGCGCGCAGCAGGTGACGGGCTGGCGGTACGAACGCCATGTCCGCAGTCTAGGCTCGCGGGCCTTGTGATCGGGACCTATGCAGCGGCGCTGGCGGTCTGCGGCGCCTCGCTGGCGATCGGGCAGGCGGCGATCGTGCTCTGCGGGGCGCGGCGCTGGTCGTGGCTGGCGCCGGCCGTGGGGTTGGCACTGCTCTGCGCGGTGTGCTGGGGGACGGTGCGGATCGGCGGCGACGGGATCGTCTCGGCGGTCGCGGTGGGGCTGCTCACGGTCGGCTCGATCGCCTACCTGCGGGGTCGATCGGAGGGCGGGGGAGCGGCGCTGCGCGCCGGCTGGCCGGTCGCCCTCCTCGCCTTGTCGGCGGCCTCCTTGCCGTTCGTCGTCGAGGGACATTTCTGGATCCTCGGCACCGGCTTCAACCCCGACATGTCGCAGCACCTCCTGGCGACCGACCGCCTCGCCCATGGGCAGGGATCGCAGCTGCTCGATCAGGGGTACCCGCTCGGCCCGCACGCGATCGTCGTTGCGCTGAACAAGGGGTTGGGAATCGGTCTCGTCCAGGGATTCAGCGGCTTGACGGTCGCCGTGGCGGTTCTCGCCAGCCTCACGGCGCTTGCCGCATTCGCGGAGCTGAAGCCGCTCCCGCGCACCGCCGGCGCGCTGGTCGTCGGCCTCGCCTACCTCGTCGCCTCCTATCTCGCCCAGGGCGCCTTCAAGGAGACGATGCAGGCCCTCTTCGTCCTCGCCTTCGTCCTCGCACTACGCGAGTCGACCCGCTCCTGGCGCGACGTCCCGCTCCGCTTCGCCCCAGCCGCGTTGATCGCGGTCGGCTCGGTCTACACCTACAGCTTCGCGGGCCTCATCTGGCCGATCGGCATCGCGGTCATCTGGGCGCTGATGGAACTCGTCGTCAGCCGGACGCGATCACCTGCAGTTGTCCGTGCCGTCCTGCTGGCGGTTGTCGTCCTCGCGGTGTTTGTCACGTCGGAGATCGGCCGGATGATCGACTTCCAGCGCTTCGAGACCTTCGACCCCAACGGACCCGGCCTCGGCAACCTCTTCGGCCAGATCTCGCCGTTCGAGGCGCTCGGCATCTGGCCCTCCGGCGACTTCCGGCTCGCGCCGGGCGATGGCGCGGTGCCCGCCGCCGGCTACTGCCTCGCCATCGCCTTCGCCCTGGCGCTCTTCGTCCACGGGCTGGTCCTGTGCCGGCGTCGGCGCGAGTCGGCGCTGCTCGCCGGCGTAGCCGCCGCGGCGCTCGCCTACCTCGCCGCCCGCACCGGCGGCACGCCCTACACCGCCGCCAAGGCGATCGAGATCGCGGCGCCCCTCGCGGCGTTGACGATCCTCCTGCCGTTGCTCAATCCGGTCGAACTGCGCTTTTTACGCCCTGCAGACGTAAAAGGCGCAGTTCGACGAGGGAGGGTGGCAGCAGCAGCGGCTTTCGTGCTCGCTGCCGGCGTGTGCTCGGTGCTTGCGCTCGCGAACGCTCCCGTCGGCCCAACCGCATACTCGTCCGCCCTGACCGGCATGCGTCCCCTGGTCGCGGCCGACTCGACGCTCGTCCTCGCCTCTTCCGAGCTGCTCGACGACCAGCACGGGGTTCCTTACATCGCCTGGGAGCTGCGGGGCGGGCGGGTCTGCATCGCGCCGGAGGGCGCGCTCAGCGAGCCGCCGCCGGGCGTTCGCTTCGTTGTCACGCGAGGCAGTCCCGCGGAGCCCCCGTTCGCCTCGCTGCGGGTGCGTCAGGCGGCGCCTCCCTACGTCCTCTGGGAAACGACCCGACCGGTGAGCGGACAGAGCCCCTGCCCGCCGATCGCCGTCCGCCAGGCGCGCCAGGGACCGGCCCGCTGAACGGCCGTTCGTCCCGTCCCACCCTGTGGTCCGAGAAGGACGCACGCCCCTCGGTTCGTGGGATGCCCCTCGGCCCGTACCATGAGCCCGGATGGAGGCCGCAACGGAGAAACTGACCGTCACGCTGCCCGACGGCAAGCCGCTGGAGCTGCCCGCCGGCGCGACCGGAGCCGACGCCGCGGCGGCGATCGGGCCCGGGCTCGCCAAGGCGGCACTGGCGATCAAGGTCGACGGCGAGCTGCGCGACCTCTCGGCCCCCCTGCCCGGGGGCGGGGCGGAGGTGGCGATCCTCACCGACCGCGACCCCGAAGCGCTGGAGCTGATCCGCCACGACGCGGCCCACGTGATGGCCGAGGCGGTGATGGAGCTCTATCCGGGCACGAAGGTGACGATCGGGCCCCCGATCGAGTCGGGCTTCTACTACGACTTCGAGTTCCCGCCCGATACAAGGATCACCGAAGAGGACCTGCCGAAGATCGAGGCGGCGATGCAGGCGCACATCGACGCCGACGAGGAGTTCGGCCGCCGCGAGGTCCCCGTCGCCGAGGCGATCGAGCTGTTCAGAGACCAGGGTCAGGATTTCAAGGTCGAGTTGATCGAAGACCTGATCCGCGACGAGGGCGTGGAGACCGTCTCGCTCTACCGCAACGGTCCCTTCGAGGACCTCTGCCGGGGTCCGCACGGGCCCTCGACCGGGCGGATCAAGGCGGTCAAGCTCGACTCCGTCGCCGGCGCCTACTGGCGCGGCGACGAGAACCGGGAGAGCCTGACGCGGATCTACGGCACCGCGTTCTTCTCGCGGAAAGACCTCGACGCGCACGAGGAGCGGCTCGAGCAGGCGCGCGAACGCGACCATCGCCGGCTGGGGCCCCAGCTCGGGCTCTTCATGTTGCGCAAGGAGGCGCCGGGGATGCCTTTCTGGCTGCCCAACGGCACGACGCTCCTGCACCTGATCGAGGACGAGGTCCAGAAGCAGCTGCGCAAGCGGGGCTACCAGGAGATCAAGACCCCGCACGTGATGGACGTCGAGCTCTGGCACCGCTCCGGCCACTGGGACAACTACCGCGAGAACATGTACTTCTCCGAATGGGGGGACCGCGAGTACGCGATCCGGCCGATGAACTGCCCGGGTGCCTGCCTGGTCTTCGGCTCGGACCGCCACTCCTATCGCGAGCTGCCGCTGCGCCTCGCCGAGTTCGGCCAGGTCTCCCGCGCCGAGCGCGAGGGTGTCCTGCACGGCCTGCTGCGCGTCCGCGCCTTCACCCAGGACGACGCCCACGTCTACTGCACGCCCGAGCAGGTGGTCGGCGAGGTGACCGAGGTCGTCGCCGCGATCGACGAGCTCTACGAGCGCTTCGGCTTCGACGACGTGCGGGTCGAGCTCTCGACCCGGCCGGAGAAATCGATCGGCACCGACGAGCAGTGGGGGCAGGCCGAGGCGGCGCTGGGCGACGCGCTCGAGAGCATCGGCCGCGAATACCAACTCAATCCCGGGGACGGCGCCTTCTACGGCCCGAAGATCGACTTCCACGTCACCGACGCGCTCGGGCGCTCATGGCAGTGCGGCACCTGCCAGGTCGATTTCTTCATGCCGGAGCGCTTCGACCTCTACTACACCGACGAGAATGACGAACAGCGGCGCCCGGTGATGATCCACCGTGCCCTGCTCGGCTCGATGGAGCGCTTCGCCGGGATCCTGATCGAGCACCACGCGGGCCGCTTCCCGGTCTGGCTGGCGCCGGTCCAGGCGATCGTCCTGCCGATCTCCGACCGCCACAACCCCTATGCCCAGCGCGCCTACGAGGCGCTGCGCGAACTCGGGGTTCGCGTCGCCCTCGACGACCGCTCGGAGTCGATCAGCAAGAAGGTGCGCGACGCGGCGCTCGGCCGCTATCCCTACATGCTGGTCGTCGGCGACCGCGAGGAGGAGAACGAAGCGGTCGCCGTTCGCTCCCACGCCGAGGGGGAGCTGGGGGAGATGTCATTCGCCGGGTTCGCCGACCGGATAAAGGCCGAGACCGCCGCCGCCTGAGCGCGGCCCGGGTTGCCAACCGCCTTTCGCCGTCTATACTCCGGCCGACTTGACTGCAGGCACGCCAAATTCCCACCGCCGCTGAGCGCCCCGTGCCCACGTCTCGACCTCCAGTCCTCTTGAAGCTCCACCGTTCCTCTCGATAGTGCCGGTTCCGCGCAGGTTCGATCGGCGCCCACCAGAGCGCGACACGACGCGGATCAACGAGCGCATCCGCGTACCCCAGGTGCGCCTGATCGGCGCCGACGGTGAGCAGCTCGGGATCGTCGAGATCAACGAGGCCCTCAAACGCGCCCAGGACGCCGACCTCGACCTGGTCGAGGTCGCCCCGGGCTCGAAGCCGCCGGTCACCCGCCTGCTCGACTACTCGAAGTACAAGTACGAGCAGGAGCAGAAGCAGAAGCAGGCGCGCAAGCACCAGCAGCAGGTCAACATCCGCGAAATCAAGCTGCGTCCGAAGATCGCGACCCACGACTACGACACCAAGAAGGGTCACGTCGAACGCTTCCTCAAGCACCACGACAAGGTCAAGGTCACGATCATGTTCCGCGGCCGCGAGCAGGCCCACCCCGAGCGCGGCCGGGATCTCCTGCAGAAGCTCTTCGAGGACCTCGGCGGCATCGCCGTGATCGAGTCGGCGCCGCTGCAGGAAGGCCGCAACATGAGCATGCTGCTGGCCCCGAGCAAAGAGGTCGACAAGGTCGAGGCCCCGAGCGAGCAGACTGAGGACGGCGCGTAGGGACTCCCCCGGTAGGGGTTCCACTTAACTTTTTCGACTCGCGCCTGCGGTTACCGCCAAGGGTTGGCCGCGAAAAAGTACAAGACGTTCCACCCCTACCGGGGGAGTCCCTTCGTGACGATTTCCGCTATTCGCTCGGCGGCGTGCCCGTCCCAGAGGGGGGGAGGCTCGGAGGGCGCCGGGTCGCACGCGGCAAGGGCTGCCGGGATGCCGGCGATCGCGGTTGGGTCGAGGCCGAGCAGGGTGTTGGTGCCGGCGCGGACGGTGATGGGTCGCTCGGTGTTGTCGCGCAGGGTGAAGCAGGGGATGCCGAGGTAGGTGGTCTCCTCCTGGATTCCGCCGGAGTCGGTCAGCACGGCGCCGGCGTCGGACAGCAGCGAGAGGAAGTCGAGGTATCCGAGGGGCTCGCTGAGGAGCAGGCCGGGATGGTCGGCGTCGACGCTCTCCATCATCTTGCGGGTGCGCGGGTGGACCGGGAAGACGACCGGCATCTCGCCGGCGAGCGCCGCCAGCTGCTCGACCGTCTGCGGCAGCAGCGGCCCGTCGACCAGCGCCGGTCGGTGCAGGGTGACGAGCGCGTAGGCGCCGGGCTCGACTCCGAGCTGCGCGGCCGCTCCGGCGGCGCGGAAGCGGTCTTCCAGCGCGACCAGCGTGTCGATCATCGTGTTCCCGACCATGTGCATGCGCTCGTCGGGGATGCCTTCTGCCCGCAGGTTCCCGGCCGCCTCCTCGCTGTGCAGGAAGAGCAGCTCCGAGAAGCGGTCGGCGACGATCCGGTTGATCTCCTCGGGCATCGTCATGTCGAAGCTGCGCAGACCCGACTCGACGTGGGCGACCGGGATCCCCATCTTCACGGCGGTCAGTGCCGCCGCCAGGGTCGAGTTGACGTCGCCGGGCACGATCACCAGGTCCGGCTCCTCCGCCAGGAGCACCGGCTCCAGCCGCTCCATCGTCCGCGCCGTCATCTCCGCGTGGCTGCCCGATCCCACCTCGAGCATGTGGTCGGGCGCGGGCACGCCGAGCTCCTCGAGGAAGATCTCGGACATCAGCCGGTCGTAGTGCTGGCCGGTGTGGACGATCGTGTGGCGGCCCTCGGGCAGCCGCGCCCGCAGCGCCCCGATCACCGGCGCCGTCTTGACGAAGTTGGGGCGCGTCCCGACTACGTAAACGATCCGCATCGCGGCGCCAGCGTACCCGCGCCGCAGGCCGCGACTCCGCTCAGCCTCCGGGGTCTGCTTCAATAGCGAGCCCGATGCCGAAGATGAAAACCCATTCCGGCGCCAAGAAGCGGTTCAAGAAGACCGCCACCGGCAAGCTGCGCGGCCGCCGCGCCTATTCCAGCCACATCCTGGAGAAGAAGTCGCCGAAGCGGAAGCGGCGGATGGCCCGGCCGGTGGAGATCAAGCCGCAGGACGCGCCGACCGTGCGCAAGCTGCTGGGGGAAAAGTAGATGGCCCGCGTCAAGCGCTCCGTCCACGCCCGCAAGAAGCGCCGCAAGGTCCTCAAGGAAGCGAAGGGCTACTTCGGCCGCAAGCACTCCTCCTACCGCTTCGCCAAAGAGCAGGTGCAGCGGTCGGGGATGTACGCGTACCGCGACCGGCGCAACCGCAAGCGGACCTTCCGCAGCCTCTGGATCACCCGGATCAACGCCGCCGCGCGGCTCGAGGGCATGAGCTACTCGGAGCTGATGTACGGCCTCAAGCAGGCCGACGTCGAGGTGAACCGCAAGATGCTGGCCGAGATCGCGGTCTCCGATCGCGAGGCCTTCCGCCGATTCGTGGAGCTGGCCCGGGAGGGTGCGGCCGCCTAGCGGCAGCCGACACTCCAATCTTCCCGGGCGGGCCGTGAGAACGGCCCGCTTTTTCGTTCCAGGAGAAGAATCAACCGACCCGAAGAGACACAGACCCGAACCGAGAGCCCGAAGATGACGACGATCGCCAGCCCCCAAAACGAGAAGCTGAAGCTGGTCCGCAAGCTGCGCGAGCGCAAGCACCGCGAGCGCGAGGGCCTGTTCGCGAGCGAGGGCGAGGACCTGGTCGAGGCCGGGCTGGCGGCCGGGTCTGAGCCGCGGTTCCTGCTGACCGCGGCCGGTTCGGGTCTCGCGCAGCGGTGGGGAGGCGACGAGGTCGGGCCGGAGCTGCTCGACGGCGTCTCCTCGCTGGGCTCGGGGACCCGGGCGATCGCCGTCTGGCAGCTGAGCTGGTCGGCGGCGCCGGCGGCGCCCTGCGTCTACCTGCACGGGGTCGGCGACCCCGGCAACGTCGGCACGATCGTCCGCACCGCCCACGCGCTGCTCGGCTCCCCGGTCGCCGTCGGTCCCGGGTGCGCCGACCCGTTCTCGCCGAAGGCGGTGCGGGGCAGCATGGGCTCGCTCTTCGCGCAGCCACCGGCGCGGGCCGTGGTGGGGGAGACGCCGGCGCCGCGAGCGGCCCTCGTCGCCCAGGGCGGCGCCGGGATCGAGGCGCTGGCCGGAGTCGCGACGATCTGCCTCGGCGCCGAGCGGCAGGGCCTGCCGAAGGACGTGTTGGAGGTTTGCGATGTCGAGGTGACGATTCCCCTGCGCCCGGGCGTCGAGTCGCTCAACGTCGGCGCCGCGGCGGCCATCGCCTGCGAGCGGCTATCGTCGCCCGCCATGTCGGAGGAGCGACCCGGTGCTTGAGCGGATCGAGGAGATCAGGAGCGAGGCCGCGACCGCGATCGGGGCGGCTTCCTCGAGCGCCGCGCTGGAGGAGCTGCGGGTTCGCTACCTCGGCCGCAAGGCCGAGCTGACCTCGATCCTGCGTGGGATCGCCGAGCTGCCGGCCGAGCAACGGGGCCAGGTCGGCGGTGCCGCCAACAAGGCGCGCCAGGAGCTGGAGGCGCTGCTGGAGGCGAGCGCCGAGCGGCTCGACGCCAGCGAGCTGGAGAGCCGGCTCGCCGCCGACCGGGTCGACGTCACCCTGCCGGGCGCGCCGCCGCGGCCGGTCGGCCACCCGCACCTGGTCGCCCGCACCACGCGGCTGATCGAGGACGTGATGGTAGGGCTCGGCTACCGGGTGATGGAGGGCCCGGAGATCGAGCACGACTACTACAACTTCACCGCCCTCAATCACCCGCCCGGGCACCCGGCACGGATGCTCCAGGACACCTGCTACGTGCAGTCGCACCCCGACGTGCTGCTGCGCACCCACACCTCGCCGGTCCAGGTGCGCTCGATGGAGGCGCAGCCGCCGCCGATCTTCATCATCGTCCCCGGCAAGGTCTACCGGCGCGACTCCGACGCCACCCACAGCCCGATGTTCCACCAGGTCGAGGGGCTGGCGATCGCCGCGGACCTCACCCTCGCCGACCTCAAGGGGACGCTGCTGGCCCTGGTCCGGGCGCTGTTCGGGGAGGAGCGCGAGGTGCGCCTGCGGCCCCATTTCTTCCCCTTCACCGAGCCCAGCGTCGAGGTCGACGTCTCCTGCTTCCAGTGCGGCGGCAGCGGCTCGCTGGAGGGCGGCGAGCGCTGCAACCTCTGCAAGGGCCAGGGCTGGATCGAGATCCTCGGCGCCGGCATGGTCGATCCCAACGTGCTCGGCTTCGTCGAGCGCAACGGGTACGACCCCGAGCGGGTGCAGGGGTTCGCCTTCGGGATCGGGATCGAGCGGGTGGCGATGCTGCGCCACGCGGTGCCCGACCTTCGCCGCTTCTTCGACAACGACGTGCGGATGCTGGAGCAGTTCCGGTGAGGGGGACGAGATGAGAATCCCGTACTCATGGCTGCGCGAGTACTGCGATCCCGGGGTCGGGGTCGAGGAGATCGCCGAGCGCCTCGTGATGACCGGGACCGAGGTCGAGCGGATCGGCACGGTCGGTCCGCCGCAGGCCGAGGGCTTCGTGGTCGGCCGGGTCGTGAGCGCCGAGCAGCACCCCAATGCCGACCGGCTGCGGGTCTGCGGGGTCGACACCGGCGACGGCGAGCGCACGATCGTCTGCGGCGCCCCCAACGTCGCCGCCGGCCAGACCGTCGCGGTGGCGCTGCCCGGGGCGACGATGCCCGGGGGCGAGAAGCTGCGTGTGGCGAAGCTGCGGCGCGTCGTCTCGGAAGGGATGATCCTCTCGGTCTCCGAGCTGGAGATCGGCGAGGACGCCGACGGCATCCTCGAGCTGGCCGAGGGCCCCGCGCCGGGCACGCCGCTGGGCGAGGTGCTGCCGCTGGCCGAGTCGGTCCTGGAGCTGGAGGTGACGCCGAACCGGGTCGACTGCTTCGGGGTCTGGGGGGTCGCCCGCGAGGTCCACGCGATCACCGGGGCGTCGCTGGTCGCCGACCCCTGGGCGGAGGACGCCCCCGCCGAAGGAGAGGGGAAGGTCGAGGACCACGCCTCGGTTGCGGTCGAGGTTCCCGACCTCTGCCCGCGCTTCACCGCCCGCGTCTTCACCGACGTCGAGGTCGGCCCCTCGCCGCTCTGGCTGCGGGCACGGCTGACCGCGGCGGGGCAGCGGCCGATCAACAACGTCGTTGACATAACCAATTACGCGATGCTGCTGACCGCTCAGCCGTTGCACGCCTTCGACCTCGACAAGGTGCCGAACGGGGCGCTGACCGTGCGGACCGCGGCGGACGGCGAGACGATCACGACCCTCGACGGCGTCGAGCGCCGCCTCGACGCCGAGACCGTCCTGGTCTGCGACGAGAACGGCCCCAGCGGGATCGCCGGAATCATGGGCGGCCGGACCTCCGAGGTCTCCGAGAGCACGACCCGGGTGCTGCTCGAGGTGGCGAACTGGAACGGCACCAACATCCTCCGTACCTCGCGCCAGCTCGGCCTGCGCTCCGAGGCCTCCTCGCGCTTCGAGAAGCAGCTGCACCCGGCGCTCTGCATGCGGGCGCAGCGGATCGCCTCGCGGCTCCTGATCGAGCTCTGCGGGGCGAAGACGGTGCCTGGGACGATCGACGCGGCCGGCGACATTCCCGCTGCGCCGGAGATCACGCTGCGCGGCGCCCGGGTCGAGGGTCTGCTCGGCATGCAGATCGAGCAGTCCGACCAGGCGACCTACCTGCAGAGGCTCGGCTTCGGCGTCGAGATCGACGGCGACGACCTGCGGGTCGAGGTGCCGCCCGACCGCCACCACGACGTCACCCGCGAGGCCGACCTCGTCGAGGAGGTCGGGCGCATCCACGGCTTCGAGGAGCACCTGCCGACGACCCTGCCGGCGGTGGCGGAGAAGATCGGCGGCCTGACCCGCGAGCAGCAGCTGCGGCGACGGGCCGAGGACGCGCTGCGCGACCTCGGCTTCGACCAGGTCGTCGGCTGGAGTTTCACCGACCCCGGCGAGACGAGGCGGCTGCACATTCCCGACGGAGACCCGCGGACCGAACCCGTGCTGCTTGCGAACCCGCTCTCCGAGGACCAGTCGGCGATGCGGACGGCGCTGCTCGGTTCGCTGCTCGACGCCGCCTCCCGCAACCTCGCCCGCGACGCGGAGTCGGTCGCCCTGTTCGAGTCGGGTCAGGTCTACCTGCAGCTGGACGCGACCGGCGAGGGTCCGCTGGCCGGCGTCTTCCCGGGCGAGCGCCCGGCGCCGTTCGCCGAGCCGCACCGGCTCGGCGCGCTGGCGGTCGGGTCGATGACCGAGCGCTCCTGGCGCGGTGGCGGCGAGCCGGCCGACTTCTTCGCACTGAAGGCCGTGCTGGAAGCGCTGGCGGCTCAGCTCGGCGTCGTCCTCGCCTACGAGGCGGCGCCGGAGCCGTTCCTGCATCCCGGCCGCGCCGCCGCGGTCTCGGTCGCCGACGTGCCGATCGGCTGGCTGGGGGAGATCCACCCGCTGGTCTGCCGGGAGTGGGACGTCGGGTCCGCGGTCGGCTTCGAACTCGCGACCGCGGCGCTGCTCGGCGCCGCGACGGTGGGCGAGGAGACCTACGAGGACGTCACGACCTATCCGGCCGTGCACCAGGACCTCGCGGTGGTCGTCCCCGACGAGGTGACCGCCGTCGCCGTCCACGACGCGGTTCTCGAGGGCGGCGGCGAGCTCCTGCGCTCGGCCCGCGTCTTCGACCTCTACGAGGGGGAGCAGCTCGGCGAGGGTCGGGTAAGCCTGGCGTTGCGGCTGGAGTTCCGCGCCGCCGACCGCACCCTCACCGACGCGGAGGTCGCCGCTCTGCGCGACTCGATCAAGGCCGAGCTGGAGGCGATCGGAGGGAGTCTGCGTGAGTGACGTGAACTCACAGGAGATCGGCGAGCAGCCGCTGAACGGCGAGCCCGCGGCGCGGGTCCTCGTCGCCGGCGCCTCCGGCTTCACCGGCGCCCTCGCGGCGCAGATCGTCTGGCGCCACCCGCGCCTGCGGCTGGTCGCGGTCACTTCGCGCAGCGACGCCGGCACCCGGCTCGACGCGCTCTACCCGCGCTACCGGGTGCCGCTGGAGCTGACCGAGCTCGACCTCGACCGGGTCGAGGGCGTCGACGCGGCGCTCGTCGCCTACCCGCACGGGGCCGCGGCCCCGACCGTCGCCGCCCTGCGCGAGCAGGGGATCCTCGTCGTCGACCTCTCGGCCGATTTCCGGCTGCGCGACGCCGCGGCCTACGAGCGCTGGTACGGCGAGCACGGCGCCCCCGAGCTGTTCGGCCAGGGGGTCTACGGGTTGACCGAGCTCTACCGCGAGGAGCTGCGCGAGGCGAAGCTTGTCGCGACGCCGGGCTGCTACCCGACCGCGAGCGTGCTCGGCCTGGCGCCGCTGGCCGAGCGGGGGCTGCTGGCCGACCTCGTCGTCAACGCGATGCAGGGCGTCTCCGGCGCCGGCCGCGGCGGCGGCGAGGAGCTGCACTACGCGTCGATGGACGAGAACGCCTTCGCCTACAGGACCGAGGGGCACCGCCACCGCCCGGAGATCGAACAGGAGCTGGCGGCGCTGGGCAGCCCGGTGCCGGTCGTCTTCGTCCCCCACCTGCTGCCGCTCGACCAGGGCGAGCTGGCCAGCTGCTACGCGCAGACCACCGAGCCGGTGACCAAGGAGCAGGTGCAGGCGCTCTACCGGGAGCGCTACGCGGGGGAGCCGTTCGTCCGCGTCGTCGACGGCCCGCCGGGGCTGCGCGACCTCCGCGACACCAACGAGTGCCACATATACGTCACGGTCGAGGAGCGCGGCCGGGTTTTGGCCTTCGCGGCGATCGACAATCTCTGGAAGGGCGCCTCCGGCCAGGGGATCCAGAACCTCAATTTGATGCTGGGCCTCGACGAGACGGAGGGTCTGCTGTGAGCGGGCCAGGTGACACGGGCCGGGACGCTTTCCTCTCGCATAGCGAGAGTAAGTCGCCCCGTGATGATTTTTTCAGCTCGCGCTGGGTGGACCCGCCCGCTGGGATCGAGGAGCTCGACGCGAACCTGCTTGCACCCGGGTTCCGCGCCGGCGGCGCCCACTGCGGGCTCAAGGGCGGCGGCAAGACCGACGTCGGCCTGCTCGTCTGCGACGAGCCGGAGGTGCGCTCGGCGCTTCTGCTCACCCGCAACGCCTCCGCCGCGGCGCCGATCCGGGTCTGTCGCGAGCGCTGCGACCACGGCCGGATCCGGGCCGCGGTCGTCAACTCCGGCAACGCCAACGCCGAGACCGGCGTGAAGGGATACGCCGACGCGCTGGCGATGTGCGAACGGACCGCCGACGAGCTCGGCCTGCGGGCCGAGAACGTGGCGGTGGCGGAGACCGGGACGATCGGCGTGCCATTGCCGGTCAGCGCCGTGCTGATCGGGATCGGCGACGCCGCCGGGACGCTCTCTCCCGAGGGGGCGGGGACCTTCTCGGACGCGATCCTCACCACCGACCGCTGGCCGAAGCGCTGCACGCTGCGGGCCGGCGGCGTGACGCTCTCCGCCCAGGCGAAGGGAGGGGGGATGATCCAGCCGAACATGGCGACGATGCTCTGCTTCGTACAGACCGACGCTGTTCTCGCCGACCCCGACGCCGATCTGCGGGAGGCGGTCGACGCCTCCTTCCACCGGATCACCGTCGACGGCCAGATGAGCACCAACGACACCGTGCTGCTGCAGGCGACCGGCGCCTCCGGCAAACCGTTGCCACGGGGGCTGCTGCAGGCGGTCCTGACCCAGCTGGCGATCGAGATCGTCCGCGACGGCGAGGGCGCGGCCCGGGTCGGACGGGTCGGGGTCAGCGGGGCGGCCACGGCGGAGGAGGCGGAGCGGGTCGCCCGCGCGATCGCCAACTCGCCGCTGGTCAAGACGGCGCTGTTCGGCCGCGACCCCAACTGGGGCCGGATCGCCCAGGCGGCCGGTGCCGCCCTGGTCGGCGAGGACCTGGAGGAGATCGGCGCCGACTCGATCGACGCCGCCGAGCTCGGCGGCGAGGAGCCGGAGGCGGAGATCGGCCTGCGGCTCGGCCGCGGCGAGCACCGCGCCCACGTCTGGTTCTCCGACCTCGGCTACGAGTACGTGCGGATCAACGCGGAGTACACGACGTGAGCCGGCTCGAAGACTCCAACGTCGCGGTCCTGCTCGAGGCGCTGCCCTACATCCGCGAGTTTCAGGGCCGCACCGTGGTGATCAAGTACGGCGGCGCCGCGATGCTCGACGAGGAGCTGCGCGAAGCCTTCGCCAAAGACGTGGTGCTGCTCAAGTACGTCGGCCTCAACCCGGTGATCGTCCACGGCGGCGGTCCCGAGATCACCCGCTACATGGATCGGCTCGGGCTCGAGGTGAAGTTCCACGAGGGCCTGCGGGTCTCCGATGCCGACACGGTCGAGGTGGCGAAGATGGTCCTGGTCGGCAAGCTCAACTCCGAAATCGTCCAGCGGCTCAACCGCCACGGCCAGCCGGCGGTCGGGCTGGCCGGCGAGGACGGGACCCTGTTCGAGGTCTCCCCGGCCGCCAACGCCGAGCAGGTCGGCTTCGTCGGCTCGGTCGATCGGGTCGACGTCGACGTGCTCAACCACATCGCCGCCGACTACATACCCGTGATCGCGTCCTCGGCCTCCGACCGCGAGGGCCAGTCCTACAACGTCAACGCCGACGAGGCGGCCGGCAAGGTCGCCGCCGCGCTCGGGGCCCACAAGGCGATCTTCCTCACCGACGTGGTCGGCTGGTTGGCCGACGCCGGTCAGGAGGCCTCGCTGATCTCGCGCGCCACGGTCGGCGAGGTCGAAGCGCGGCTCGCCGAGATCGACGGCGGGATGCGGCCGAAGCTCCAGGCCTGCGTCAACGCGATCCGCGGCGGCGCGCAGTCGGCCCACATCATCGACGGCCGCAAGCCCCACAGCCTGCTGCTCGAGCTGTTCACCGACGCCGGAATCGGCACGATGGTGACCCCGTGAGCCTCACGGCGACGCAGGCGCTCGAGGAGCGCTACCTGATGCGGACCTACAGGCGTGGCGCTGTCGAGTTCGTGCGCGGCGAGGGGGCGCGGCTCTGGGACGCCGACGGCGCGGAGTACCTCGACTTCCTGACCGGGATCTCGGTCTGCTCGCTCGGCCACTGTCACCCGGCGGTGGTCGAGGCGGTGCGCGAGCAGGCGGCGAGCCTGATGCACGTCTCCAACCTCTTCTACACCGAGCCGATGGCGCGGCTCGCCGAGCGGCTCGCCGAGTCGAGCCTCGGCGGGCGCGTCTTCTTCGCCAACTCCGGCACCGAGGCGAACGAGTGCGCGATCAAGATCGCCCGCAAGCACGCCCACGGCCGGGGCATCTCCGAGCCGGAGATCGTCAGCTTCGAGGGGGACTTCCACGGCCGCACCTACGGCTCCCTGTCGGCGACGCCCGGCCTCGCCCGCAACGAGGCCCTCGGCCCGATGCTCCCCGGTTTCCGGGCCGTTCCCCGCAACGACGCCGAGGCGCTGCGCGAGGCGGTCGGAGAGCGCACCGCGGCGGTTCTGCTGGAGCCGATCCAGGGCGAGGCCGGAGTCCACCCGATCTCCGACGAGGCGCTGCTCGCCGCCCGCCGGGCCTGCGACGCGGCCGGTGCCCTCCTGATCCTCGACGAGATCCAGACCGGTGTGGGGCGGACCGGCTCGCTCTGGGCGTATGAGCAGACGCCGGTCCGCCCCGACGTGATGACCAGCGCCAAGGCGCTCGGCGGCGGCATGCCGATCGGCGCCTGCGTAGCCGGCCCGGCCGCGGCCGAGGTGCTCGAGCCGGGCGACCACGGCTCGACCTTCGCCGGCGGACCGGTCGCGACCGCGGCGGCGATGGCCGTGCTCGAGACCGTCGACGACTCGGCGCTGCTGCGCGCCGTGCGCGAGCGGGGGGGAGAGCTGCGCGCCGGCCTGGAGGCGCTCGACGGGATAGCGGGCACGCGCGGCCGCGGCCTGATGGTCGGAGTCGAGCTCGACGCGGGGATCGACGCGCCGGCACTCGGAGCCGACCTGCTGAGCCGTGGCCTCGTCGTCAACGTGCCCTGCCCCTCGACCCTGCGGTTGCTCCCGCCGCTTCTGGTCGAGTCCGACCAGATCGAGCGCGCGATTGGACTGATCGGCGAATCGCTTTTAGAGTCCCGGTCTTCGTGAAGCGCAAGAACCGCCCAGCCGCCCCGCAGCCGCTCGCGACCAGCACCGCGGAGCGGATCGGCGCGATCGTCGAGGCGGCGGAGCGCGCCGCCGTGGCGGTGATCGACGATGCCGAACAGCAGGCCCAGCGGCACCTCGACGAGGCCCAGGCCGAGGCCGACCGGTTGGTCGACGACCGGCTCGCTTCGCTTACGACCCTGACCGATTCGCTGGTCGCCCAGGCGGAGTCGATCGAGGCCGAGGCACAGCAGCTCGTCGCGCAGCTGGAGGAGGCGAAGCGCCGCCTCGCCGGCGGCGAGGAGCTCGCCGCGGAGGTCGAGGAGGACGCCGCACCGGCGCGCGCCTCCCACCTCAGCGCCGTCGCTTCGGCCGAGGAGGACGGCACCGGCGAGAAGGTTCCCGGGCGCGGCACGCCGGCGGGTGCGCGCCTCCTGGCGACCCAGATGGCGGTCTCCGGCAGCAGCCGCGAGGAAATCGAGGCACGGCTCCGCAGCGGCTTCGACATCGAGGACACCGCTCCGATCCTCGACGCGATCCTCGGCCCAGAGGACTGAGCGGATGCACGAGGACCCGACCAGGCTGATGGGTGCGCAGGGACAGGACCCCGAGCACCGTCCGCACGGCAACACGCGCCTCGTCATCGCCTGCCTGGTGGCGGTGATCGTCGGCCTCGTCATCGCGATCGTCGTGATCGCCGGCGAGGACGGCGGCAGCGACACCTCGGCCTCCAGCTCGGAATCGATCACGACGACCACTTCGGACACGACGACCGAGAGCACCGAGACGACCACCGAGCCGACGACGACCACGGAGCCGACCACCACCGAGACGACCGAGGCCACCACCACGACCGAGCCGACCACGACCGAAGAAACCACCGCGCCGCCCCCCGAGGAAGACGGCAGCGGCGGCATCGAAGCTCCTTGACCCGCACCGCCAGCTACGAGGCCGACCCCGCGCAGGTCGACCGCGTCCTGCTGCTCTACTCGGGCGGCCTGGACACCAGCGTGATGCTGAAGTGGATCCAGGACTCCTACGAGGCCGAGGTCGTCTGCCTGACCGTCAACCTCGGCCAGCCCGGCGAGGACTACGGAGTGATCGAGGAGAAGGCGCGGCGGCTCGGGGCGGCCGAGTGCCACACGGTCGACGCCCGCGAGCGCTTCGCAGCGGGGTTCCTGGTCCCGGCGATCAAGGCCAACGCCGTCTACGGCAACGGCTACCCGCTCTTCACCGCGCTCGGCCGCCCGCTGATCGCCCAGCTCGCGGTCGAGTACGCGCGCAGGACGAACTGCGACACGATCGCCCACGGGTGCACCGGCAAGGGCAACGACCAGGTGCGGATCGAGGCCACGGTCGCGACCCTGGCGCCGGAGCTGAAGACGATCGCCCCGGTGCGCTCCTGGCAGATGGGCCGCGAGGAGGAGATCGCCTACGCCCGCGAGCACGGGATCCCGGTCAAGGGCGGCACCGAGGTCGCCCCCTACTCGATCGACGACAACCTCTGGGGCCGCTCCTCGGAGGGGCGCTGGATCGAGGAGCTCGACCACGCGCCGGAGGACGACGTCTTCCAGCTCGTCACCCGCCCCGAGGAGGCGCCCGACGAGGCGGAGACGGTGACCGTCGGGTTCGAGTCCGGAGTGCCGGTCTCCCTGAACGGCGAGCGGCTCGGCCTGGTCGAGCTGCTCGAAAGGGCGGCCGAGATCGGTTGTCGCCACGGGGTCGGGATCGTCGACCACATCGAGGACCGGATCGTCGGCCTCAAGGTGCGCGACATCTACGAGGTGCCGGCCGCCGCGATCGTCCTCACCGCCCACGAGGAGCTGGAGCGCCTGGTCGGGACGATCCACCAGAACCAGTTCAAGCCGGCGCTCGATCGCAAGTGGGGCTACCTCGTCTACGCGGGGCTCTGGTGGGAGCCGCTGCGCAGCGACCTCGACGCCTACATGGACGCGGTCAACGGGCAGGTGACCGGGGAGATCGGCCTGCGCCTCTACAAAGGCAGCGTCCGCGTCGTCACCCGCTCCTCCCCGAACGCCGTCTACGACGCCGACCTCGCCGGCTTCGCCGAGTCCGGCGGCCTCTTCTCGCAGACCGCCTCGCCGGGCTTCATCGAGCTCTGGTCGCTGCAGTCCCGGATGGCGCACCGGATCCGCGAACGCGGGGAGGAGGACGGGTGATGTACAACCGGGCGGGCAAAGCCGCCGTCCGCTTCGCGTTCCGGTACCTGCGCCGGCGCTACAGGCGCGAGATCCGGATCGGCCTCGGCGCGACCGCGGTCGTCGTCGCGATCGCCGCCTACCTGGCGAGCCGCGAAGTCCCCGAGGGCTGAGTCGCAACTTCCCTTGCGGGTTATCGACTACCCGCGAGGAAAGCTCCGGGCCGCCGCTAGCCTCGGGCGTCCCGTGGTGCCGGCCCGCGCCAGAAAGGACGTTCCAGCTCTCTGCGGCGCAGCTGCGCTGTTCTGCATGTTGGTGGCTGCCGTGTTGGCGCTTGCGCCGCGGGCCGGCGCGACCGAAGTCGACGCGCTGGAGTCCAGGCTGGCCGGCGCGCGCGAGGAGGCCGGCGCGCTTGCCGCCGAGCTGAGCGAGAGCAAGGAACGCCTCGCCGCGGCCGAAGAGGAAGCCTCCGAGGCCGCGGCCCGCGAGGAGAGCCTCACGGCACTGCTCGCCGAGGGACGGGAGCGCGCCGCCGCGCTGAGCCGAAAGCTGAACGCGGTTCGCGAGCGACTGGCCGAGGAGCGGGCGCGGCTGCGGCGCTCGCGTCAGGCGCTCGCCGACCGCTTGGTGGCGATCTACGAAAGCGGCGTGCCCAGCACTGCGACGCTGATCTTCTCCTCCGGCGACTACGACGAACTGAGCGCCCGAGCCGACTACCTGCGCGCGATCGAGGAATCCGACAGCGCCCTCGCGGCGCGGGTCGAGCAGGTGCGGGATGAAGTGCGCCGCGAGGCCGAGCGCGTCGCCGAACTCGAGGCGCGCGCCGTCGCCTACAACGGACGCCTGGCAGCCGCCCGCGCGGAAATCGCCTCGGTCCGCGCCGCGGCGCAGGCGGCGGCGGCCGAACAGGATTCGATTGCCGCCGAGCGGGCAGACTCGCTGACCGAGCTGAAAGTCGACATCGCCCAGTGGGTCGGGGATCTCGAAGCGGCCCGCGCCGCGAGCCGCGCCGAAGCCGAAGAAGAAGTCGGCCGTTGGCTCGGCGGGCCCTACGCGATACCCACCTACATCGTGATGTGCGAGTCCGGCGGCGACTACAGCGCCCTCAACCCGACTTCCGGCGCAGGTGGGGCGTATCAGATTCTGCCATCGACCTGGGTGCTCTACGGCGGCAAGGGAGCTCCTCACGAAGCATCCAAGGAGGAACAGGACCGCATCGCCGCTGAAATTTGGGCCGACTCTGGTCCGTCTGCCTGGGTCTGCGCCTGATGAGGTGACCCCGGGTAGGGGTGAAGCGTCTTGTACTTTTTTGCCGCGACGGCCCCTCGAAAGGCCCTCTGCGACTCTCAAAAAAGTTAAGCGGAACCCCTACCCGGGGTCACCGCAACGTCCGCAGATTCAGTAACGCGACCCGCGCCGAAGTCGTCGCAAAAGCTGCAAAAGACGCTCGTTGCCATCTGCCCTGGTTGGCATGATCGGCGATCTGCTTGTGAGTCCTTCGGCTGCCGTACATCTCCATGCCCACAGCGAGTACTCGCTGTTGGACGGTGCGTGCAAGATCGATGCGATGGCGGCGCGGGCGGCGGAGCTTGGGCAGCCGGCCTTGGGGCTGACGGACCACGGGGTGATGAACGGGGCGATTGATCTCTACAAGGCCTGCGGGAAGCACGGGATCAAGCCGATCGTCGGGCTCGAGGCTTACCTGGTCGAGGATCGGGTCGCGATCAAGGAGCAGACCCGCTACGAGCGCAACCACCTGACCCTGCTGGCCGAGAACGACACGGGTTTCGCCAATCTCGTCCAGCTCACCTCGGCCGGTTTCCTCGAGGGTTTCTCGCGTGGCAAAGCGAACGTCGACATGGAGCTGCTGGCGCGCCACGCCGAGGGCGTGATCGTGCTCACCGGCTGCCTGCAGTCGCGCTTCTGCCGCCGCCTGGTCGAAGAGCGCGACGAGGACGCCCGCGCCCACCTCGACGATCTGATCCAGGCCTTCGGCCCCGAGCAGGTCTACTTCGAGGTCCAGAAGAACGGGATCGCCGAGCAGGACAAGGCGAACGAGGGGATCGTCCGCCACGCCCGCGAGCTGAAGCGGCCGTTGGTCGGGACCGCCGACGTCCACTACCTGCGGCGCGAGGACTTCGACAACCACGCGGCGCTGCTCTGCGTGCAGACCAAGTCGACCCTCGAGCTGCCGAAGCTCAGCTTCGACACCAACGAGTTCTACATCAAGAGCAACGGGGAAATGGCCGAGTCCTTCGCCGAGTGGCCGGAGGCGGTGCCGAGCACCCTGGAGATCGCCGAGCGCTGCGAGCTCGACATCGAGCTCGGCAAGCTGCTGCTGCCGCGCTACCCGACCCCGGACGGCGAGGAGCCGGAGGCGATGCTGCGCCGCATCGCCGGCGAGGGGCTGCGGGCCCGCTACGGCGACCCGCTGCCGGCCGAGGCGGTCGAGCGGCTCGAGTTCGAGCTTGGGGTGATCGAGGAGATGGGCTTCGCCTCCTACTTCCTGATCGTCTGGGACTTCGTCCGCTACGCGAAGGAGAACGGCGTCGCGGTCGGCCCGGGCCGCGGCTCGGCCGCCGGCTCGATCGTCTCCTACAGCCTCAACATCACCGACCTCGACCCGCTCGCCAATGATCTTCTCTTTGAGCGCTTCCTCAACCCGGGCCGCAAATCGATGCCGGACATCGACATCGACTTCTCGGTGCGCGGGCGCGAGCGGATGATCCGCTACGTGGGCGAGAAATACGGCCGCGAATCGGTCGCCCAGATCATCACCTTCGGCAAGATGGCGCCGCGCGCCGCGACCCGCGACGCGGCCCGCGTGCTCGGCTTCGACTACGCCACCGGCGACCGCCTCGCGAAGCAGATCCCGGAGCCGATCATGGGGCGCAACCCGTCCTTCGAGGAGTGTCTGCGCGCCGGCCAGGAGCTGAAGAAAACCTACGACGCCGAGCCCGACGCGAAGAAGATCCTCGACGTCGCCCAGGGCCTCGAGGGGATCATCCGCAACAACTCGATCCACGCCGCCGCGGTGGTGATCGCCGACCGCCCGCTGCAGGAGATCGTGCCCCTGCAGCTCGCCGAGGACCGCAGCGCCCCCGCCGCGAACGGCAATGGCAACGGGAACGGGTCCGGCAAGGCGGAGCGCCAGTACAAGATCGTGACCCAGTACTCGATGGGCCCGATCGAGGAGATCGGCCTGCTGAAGATGGACTTCCTCGGCCTCCGCAACCTCGACGTGATCGAGGACGCGATCGAGATCATCGAGCGCTCGCGCGGGGTCCAGCTCGACGTCACCGCGATCCCGATGGACGACAAGCCGACCTTCGAGATGCTCGCCAAGGGCGCCTCGACCGGCGTCTTCCAGCTCGAGTCCGAGGGGATGCGCGAGGCGATGAAGAAGGTGAAGCCGACCGAGTTCGACGACATCGTCGCGCTCGTCTCGCTCTACCGCCCCGGCGCGATGGACTACATCCCCGCCTACGCCAAGGGCAAGCGCGCCCCGGGCTCGGTGACCTACCCCGACCAGCGCCTGCGACCGATCACCGAGCCGACCTACGGCTGCGTCCTCTACCAGGAGCAGCTGATGGAGATCGCCAAGCAGATGGCCGGCTTCAGCCCCGCCGAGGCGGACGACCTGCGCAAGGCGATCGGCAAGAAGAAGCGCGACCTGATGGCGACGATGAAGAGCAAATTCCTGGAGGGGATGAAGGCCTCGGGCACCGCCGAGCGGGTCGGCGCCGACATGTGGGGGCTGATGGAGAAGGCCGCCGACTACTCGTTCAACAAGTCGCACGCCGCCTGCTACGCGCTGATCGCCTACCGCACCGCCTACCTCAAGGCCAACTACCCGGCCGAGTACATGGCGGCGGTGATCTCCTCGGTGATGAACACCAAAGACAAGGTCCCCTTCTTCGTCAACCGCTGCGAGGAGATGGGAATCGAGGTGCTGCCGCCCGACGTCAACTCCTCCGGCCACAGCTTCGTCGTCTCCGAGAACGCAATCCGCTTCGGCCTCGACGCGGTCAAGAACGTCGGTCACGCCGCCGTCGAGGCGATCCTGCGCGCCCGCGAGGACAAACCGATCGCTTCGATCTGGGACTTCTGCGAGCGGGTCGACTCGCGCGCCGTCAACAAACGGGCGATCGAGTGCCTGATCAAGTGCGGCGCCCTCGACTCGACCGAGTCGACCCGCAAAGGGATGCTGGAAGCGCTGCCCGCCGCGCAGTCGGCGGGCCAGAAGGCGCAGGAGGACGCGCAGATGGGGCAGGGATCGATCTTCGACTTCGGCGAAGAGTCCGGAGCCGGAGCCGGAGCCGGCCGGGCCCAGCACCGGCCGCCGATCTCCGCCGTCGAGTTCGACCGCGCCGAGCTGCTCGCCCTCGAGAAGGAGACGCTCGGCACCTACCTCTCCTCGCACCCCCTGGCGGAGGTGCGCGGGGCGTTGCGGACCCGGGTCGACTGCAGCCTCGCCGAGCTGGGCGGCAAGCCCGACGGCTCCTGGGTGACGGTCGGGGGCATCGTCGTCGAGTGCAAGAAGATCCGCACCAAGAGCGGCAGCCAGATGATGTTCGCGACGCTCGACGACGTCGAGGGCCAGGTCGAGATGCTGGTCTTCAAGGCCGACGAGTCCGAGAACGCGACGGTGATCGCGCCCGACGCGATCGTCCTCGTCCGCGGCCGCCTCGACCACAAGGACCGCGGCGAGACGAAGCTGGTCGTGCAGGAGGCGCAGCGTTTCGAGCCGGACGCCGACGAGATCGCCCGCGGCAACAAAAACGCGCCGGCGACCCCGTCCGGGCCGTTCAAGGTCGAGCTCGACCCGGGTCAGCTGAGCTCCGGGCTGGTCGACGAGCTGAAGGCGGTGCTCGAACACCACAAGGGCGATGCCGACGTGCACCTGGTGATGGAGACCAGCAGCGGCCCGCGCAGCCTCAAGCTCGGCGATGAGTACCGGGTGCGGCCCTCGAGCAGTCTCACGGCCGAGATCGACCACCTCCTCAATCACCACACCGCCTTGGCCGCTTAGCCAAGCGGAATTCCTGGTTTTCGCGGTCACCGCTCCCTAGACTCTGCGAATGCCAGCTACGCGCACGCATGTGGGTGAGTGCCGTCAGTGCCGCTCCTTCTGCGACAAGATGGTCGAGCCGCGTGGCTGCGTCGAAGTCGGCTGCCGCTACCTCTACAGCTATCTCGACCGGTTCAGCGGCGAGCAGTTCGTCGGCTGCATGCAGGAGGTCTTCGGCGCCGAGGTGGAGCTTGCGGCGGTGCTCGCGCCGGGTGGGTTCGGCGGCGTCAAGATGACCGGCGAGCCGTTGCCCCACTGCCAGTTCGCGGTCGAGCGCGCCTACGAGGGCTCCGGCGGGTCGTATGAGTGCGTCAACCGGCGCTTCTTCGACTGCAGCGACGAGGGCGCCGAGGGCCTGCGCGCCTTCGATCTCCGCGACGTTTGATGGGACACCGTTCCATGTAAGATTTGCCGTCATGGCTGAGACGGCTGAGATAGCTCCCAGCGACGCCGACCAGGCGCTCGCTGAGGTGACCGGGGCGAACGGCAACGAGTCCGATGACGGTCCGAAGTTCACGCTGGAGCTGAACCAGGACCAGAAGGACATCAAGGAGTGGGTCCACGGCTTCGCCGCGGGCGTCGTCCGGCCCGCCGCCGAGGAATGGGACGAGCGCGAGGAGACTCCCTGGCCGGTGATCCAGGAGGCCGCCAACATCGGCCTCTACAGCTTCGAAGCGCTCGGTCAGTTCTGGGCCGATGAGACGGGGCTGACGCTGCCGATCGCCAACGAGGAGCTGTTCTGGGGCGACGCCGGCATCGGCATGGCGATCATGGGCACCTCGCTCGCCGTCGCCGCGATCTTCGGGCAGGGAACCCCGGAGCAGATGGGGGAGTGGATCCCCCAGTGCTTCGGCACGCCGGACGACGTCAAGCTCGGCGCCTTTTGCGCGTCGGAGCCCGACGCCGGCTCGGACGTCTCGGCGATCCGCACCACCGCCAAGTACGACGAGGCGAAGGACGAGTGGGTGTTGAACGGCCAAAAGGCCTGGGCGACCAACGGCGGCATCGCCAACATCCACGTGATCATCGCCTCGGTCGACCGCGAGCTCGGCTCGCGCGGCCACGCCGCCTTCGTCGTCCCGCCCGGCACCAAGGGCTGCGAGCAGGGCGCCAAGGTCAAGAAGCACGGCCTGCGCGCCTCGCACACCGCCGACGTCCACCTCGACGACTGCCGCGTTCCGGGCGCCTGTCTGCTGGGCGGTAAAGAGAAGCTCGACGAGCGCCTCGCGCGGGTCCGCGAGGGCAAGAAGGCGAAATCGCAGGCGGCGATGCAGACCTTCGAGGCGAGTCGGCCGACGGTCGGCGCCCAGGCGCTCGGAATCGCCCGGGCCGCGTATGAGTACGCGCTCGAGTACGCCAAAGAGCGCGAACAGTTCGGCAGGAAGATCATCGAGAACCAGTCGATCGGCTTCACTCTCGCCGACATGAAGCTGGAGATCGACGCCGCCCGGCTGCTGGTCTGGCGGGCCGCCTGGATGGGCCGCAGCGGCCACAAATTCGAAAACGCCGAGGGCTCGATGTCGAAGCTGAAGGCCGGCGAGGTCGCCGTCTGGGCGACCGAGCGGGCGATCCAAATCCTCGGCGGCAACGGCTACACCCGCGAGTACCCGGTCGAGCGGATGCACCGCGACTCGAAGATCTACACGATCTTCGAGGGCACCTCCGAGATCCAGCGCCTCGTCATCGCGCGCGCGATCTCCGGCGTACACATCAAATAAAGACTTACGGCGGGAGAGCAGGGGCCGCGCAGGGATGCGCGGCCCCTGTCGCCTGCCCTGACGCGGCGGCGGCGCATGCCCTTTGTCACCCTCTGGGTTACAAAAGGCAAGGCACTCATCCGGTGCGGCGCTTGAGCCCTTCGCGACGCAGCCGTTTCGCCAGCGTCACTTCTTTTTTGTCCGCGCCTTTCTTCTCGGGACCGGGGGTCTCCAGGGTCGCCGGCAGCCCCTCGAAGCGGGGCTCGGAGAGGAAGGCGGCGAGGCCGCGGCCGCCCATCTCGCCCTTCCCGATGTTGGCGTGGCGGTCGCGGCAGGAGCCGAGCGGGGCGGCGGCGTCGTTGACGTGGAGGCAGCGCAGGCGGTCGAGGCCGACCTTGGCGTCGGCTTCGTCGACGATCTCCGAGAGGTTGGTCTCGTCGGTGACGTCGTAGCCCTGGACGAAGAGGTGGCAGGAGTCGAGGCAGAGGCCGAGCCGCCTGCCCCCGCCGGCCAGCTCGATCAGCGCCGCCGTCTCGTCGAAGTCGCGCCCGAGCAGGCCTTTGTGGCCGGCGGTCTGCTCGAGCAGGAGGGGGCAGGACCCGCTGTCCTTCAGCGCCGCCGCGATCACCTTCGCCGCCCGCTTCATCGAGGGCCCGTGCGGCTCGCCTTTCTGCGCACCGGGGTGCAGGACGACGCCGGCGGCGCCGATCCCGTCGCCGATCCGCAGCGCGTGGGTCAGCGAGGCCAGCGACTTCTTTCGCAGCTCTCTGTCTTTGGTCGCGCAGTTGATCAGGTAGACCGCGTGAATCACCACCGCTTCGACCGGGGAGGCGTCCATCGCCTCGCGAAAGGCGGCGAAGTCCTCCTCGCCATACTGCGTCGGCCGCCACATCCGCGGGCTCTGGTGGAAGATCTGGATAGATTCGCAACCGCGCTGCTTGCCGCGTTCGATCGCATTTGCGAGTCCGCCGGCGGTTGAAACGTGCGCCCCGATCAACATGTCATCACCAACATGACCAGCGATAACCCCCGTTTGAGATTTGCCCCTTCGCCGACCGGTGCGCTGCACATCGGCGGAGCGAGGACGGCACTCTACAACTGGCTCGCGGCGCGTCATGAGGGTGGGTCGCTCGTCCTGCGGATCGAGGACACCGACCGCGAGCGTTCGACCGGCGAGAACGTAGAGCAGATCCTCGACGCGCTGGGCTGGTTGGAGCTCGACTGGGACGAGGGGCCGATCTCGCAGGCCGATCGGGCCGAGCGCCACCAGGCCGCCCTCCAGCAGCTGCTCGAGTCGGGACACGCCTACCACGACGCGGCGACCGCCAAGGACGTCGAGATCTGGAAGTCCGAACACGGGGCGGGACGGGGCTATCGCGGCACCCAGACCGACGAGGAGTCCGCCGCGGTGCGCCTGCGCGTGCCCGACGGCGGCGCGACCGTCGTCGATGACCTGCTGCGCGGTCCGGTCTCGTTCCCGAACTCCAGCTACGACGACTTCGTGATCGCCCGCGGCGACGGCTCGGTCCTCTACAACTTCGCGGTCGCGGTCGACGACGCCGAGATGGGAATCACCGAGGTGGTGCGCGGCGACGACCACCTCTCCAATACGCCGAAGCAGCTGCTCGTGCTCGAGGCGCTCGGCTGCGAGCCGCCCCGCTACGCGCACCTGCCGCTCCTGCACGGGCCCGACGGCAAGAAGCTCTCCAAGCGCCACGGCGCCGCCTCGGTCCAGGAGCTGCGCGATTCCGGTTACCTGCCGGCCGCCGTCCGGAACTACCTGGCGCTGCTCGGCTGGGGGACGACCGACGACACAACCCTGATGTCCACCGAGGAGCTGGTCCGTCGCTTCCGGATCGAGGACGTCGGCAAGTCCGCGGCCAACTTCGACGAAAAAAAGCTGCGCTGGCTGAACGGGCGGTTCATGCGCGAAATGCCGCTCGACGAGTACACCGCGGCGGTCGCCCGCCACCTCGGCCGCGATCCGGACGCGAGGCTGCGCGCCGCCTGCGACATCGTCCAGGAGAAAGCGCAGACCCTCGAGGAGGTCTGGCCGCTGATCCGCTTCCTCTTCGAGGACCCGGTCGAGGATCCGAAGGCCTGGAAGAAGGTGATGAAGGAGGGCAGCGGCAAGCTGCTCGAGGCGACGCTGGAGGCGCTGCGGGAGACGCAGCCCTTCGAGCCGGACCCGATCGAAGCGGCGCTGCGCGCGATCATCGACCGCTTCGAGGTCAAACCGGGCAAGCTCTACCAACCGATCCGGGTCGCGATCACCGGCAGCTCGGTCTCGCCGGGCATCTTCGAGTCGCTGGCCGTCCTGGGTCGCGAAGAAGCCCTGAAGAGATTGGAAACGGCGATGGAGCGGCTTTCGGTCGTCGAATTGGACGGATGATCGAGTTCAAGCCCTATTGCGCGGGTACTTTCGGCTAAACCAAACGTCTTCACCTGCCGATGGGGAGCGCGATGGGCACATCGACCCCCCAAGCTCATGCCACTGCGGCCAACGGCAAGGTCGCCGCGCACGACGCCCCGACCGGCAACGGCAACGGCTCGCGCGGGTCCGCCGCGCCCGGCAGCCGGCTCGCCGAGGCTTTCGAGGCGGTCGAGCGCTTCCCGGTCCTGATCGAGTCGCGCGAGCGGGTGATCGCCGCCGCCACCGCCGACCAGGCCCGGATCGGCGCGCTGGTCGAAGCGGTCGAGTCGGACGTCGCCCTCTCGATCTCCGTGCTCCGCTTCGCGAACCGCAGCGGGGTCGTCGCCGGCGGGGTCGGCGGCATCCCCGAGGCCGTCGAGGTGCTCAAGCCCTCCGGCGTCCTGGCGCTCGCCGGCACCGCCCCGAGCTTCGACTTCTTCGAGTCCAACGGCGGCTGGGAGCTGAAACCGGAGCGCTTCCGCGTCCACGCGCTCGCCACGCAGCGCGCCGCCGACCAGATCGGCCGCGTCGTCGGCTGGGTAGAACGCGACGAGCTGGCCGTGGCGGCGCTTCTGCACGACGTCGGCCGCCTCGTCATCTCGCGTCTGCACCCCGGCTACAAGGTCTACTTCGACGCGATCTCGCGGACGCCCGAGCAGCGGCTGCGCGACGAACGCGAGCAGCTCGGGATCGACCACACCCTGGTCGGCGGCGTGCTCGCCCGGCGCTGGAACCTGCCGCAGCGGATCGCCGTGGCGATCGAGCGCCACCACGCCGATGACGCCGAAGGCCTCGCGGCGATGGTCGCGACCGCCGACATGGTCGCCCACTACTCCCAGGGCGAGTCGATCTCACCGGAGCGGCTGCGGGCCGGCGCCGAGCGCTGCGGCCTCGGTCCCGAAGCGCTGCGCGACCTGCTCTACGAGATGCCCCTGCCGCGCAGCGATGCTGCCCGGATCAGCGAGCCGTGCCCCCTCTCGGCCCGCGAGCTGGACGTCCTCCGCCACCTCTCCGAGGGCATGGTCTACAAGCAGATCGCAGGCGAAATGCAGCTCTCGGTCTCGACCATCCGCACCCACCTGCACAACGTCTACGGCAAGATCGGCGCCGTCGACCGCGCCCAGGCGGTTCTCACCGCCCGCGACCGCGGCTGGATCTAGCCCGCCGCGCGCTCGGGCGCTCAGTCGATCAGGGATTCGCGCAGGGCGATCGAGACCGCGTGGGTGCGGTTCCGCGCTTCGAGCCGGGCCAGGGCGGTCTTGATGTGGGTCTTGACCGTCTCTTCGCTGAGGTCGAGTTCGCGGGCGGCGACCGTGGTCGACTCGCCGTCAGCGAGCAGCTGGAGGATCTGGCGCTGGCGCCGGGTCAGCTTGCCGCGGCTGCCTTTCGGCGGCACGCTCGGGTCGACGAAGCTCTCCTGGTCGATCGCGGCGTCGACCGCCTTGCGCAGCGCGTCCGGCTCGGTCGTGCGCGCGACGTAGGCGCTGGCACCCGCCTGCATGGCGGCGCTGGCGATGTGGCGCTCGGGGCGCTCGCCGTGGGCGACGATTCCGAGCGCGGGGGCGGTGCGGTGCAACCGGCGGATGGCCTCCTGGCCGCTGATCGACGCCGAGAGGCCGTTCTGCCGCCAGCGCATGTCGACGATCGCGACGTCGAAGTCGCCGATGTCGCGGACGAGGTCGACGCCTTCCTCGCGGCTGCGGGTCTCGTGCACCTCGAAGGCATCCTCGAGCACGCCCCGGACTCCGAGCCGGACGAGGGGGTGATCGTCGATCACGAGACAGTGGGGGCGTTCGCTCAGGGCTGATCCGATCGCTGGCTTCACGGTGGGGCGCCGTCCGCTTCCCGTCGCCCCGTCTGCTTCGATCCTAGCCCAGGCCGGAACGGTGCGGTAGAAAGGGTTTCTTGATCTCCATCACCTCCAAGTCCGCTACGCCGTCGTCGCCCTGGCGGAGCTCGCGCGATCCGGAGATCGGCCGGTACCGATCAAGGAGCTGGCGGAGCGCCGCGACATCCCCGAGCAGTTCCTCGAGCAGCTCTTCTCGACCCTGCGCCGCGCCGGCCTGCTGACCAGCCACCGCGGCATGCGCGGCGGCTACACCCTCTCGCGCCCGGCCGAAGAGATCACCGTGCTGGAAGTCGTCCAGGCCCTCGACGGCAAAGTCGGCCAGGAGGCCGACGAGGCCGGCGGCATCTGGGCCGAGGGCGTCACCGCCCTGCGCAAGGTCTTCGGCCAGACCACGATCGCCGAAGTCGCCCGCCGCGAGGCGGAAGAGGCCGGCTCAGGGATGTACTTCATCTAGATCGGGCCGCGCTGGCGGTGGGATTCCGCTTGTTCAAGCGGTTCGCTGTCCGGCTGAGTCCGGTTGTTTCCGGTCGTACTGGCGCACGACTGGCGCACAGGTGGCGTACGAACAAGCTGGCGCAGCTCGGATAGCGTTCCTGGCGTGTCCGGCGAGTGGACCAATCAGGCGCGGGTTGCTGATTACCTCGCGCGGGAGATACCGCATCGGCAGATTGCGGAGGAGATGCTGCTGGCAGCCCTCCCGGAGCAGGTCGAGCGGTGCATTGACCTCGGCACCGGCGACGGACGGCTTCTGGCCTTGGTCCGCACCCGTTATCCAGACACTGAAGCAATAGGGCTTGATTCTTCGGCGGCGATGCTCGACCGGGCGAAAGAGCGATTCGGCGACGGTCCCAAAGTCGAGTTGCGCGACCATGACCTACGAGTACCGCTCCCGGACGCCCGAGCGGCAAAGGTCGTCGTGTCTGGGCTGGCGATCCATCACCTTGAGGACCATCGCAAGCGAGAGCTATTCGGCGAAGTGCATGGCTTGCTCGCCCCAGGCGGCGTCTTCGCGAATCTCGATCTCGTGCGTTCCGCGTCCGCGCGCTTGCACGAGCGCTTTCGTTGCGAGATTGGGCGGGTCGAGGACGACCCGACCGACCGCCTCGCGGGACTTGACGAGCAAATGGCCTGGCTGCGAGAAGTCGGCTTTGCCGAGGTGGATTGCCACTTCAAGTGGCTGGAGATGGCTCTGGTCGTCGCAGTCAAAGCTCAGCCGCCGCCCCACGAGGAGTGACCCGCTTTTCGTAGCTTGGCGGTTTCCTTTTCCGCGCTGGCGCCTATTGTGCCCGCGTGCCCCAGAGCGCAAAAAGCCTGCCGCCTGTACCTGTCGAGTTTCGTTCGCCTATCTGGACGGAGGAGGTCTGGCGCCTTGCGGCACTAGGTCGTGGTCGCGGCTGGCTAGCGCTACCAGCGTGCATACTCGCCATTTCGTTAGCTGGCTGCGAGTCGACCTCTGAAGCCAACGGTCGCAGGCTTGGAGACGATCTCGCTGAAGTCATGGCGAACGAAGGGCGGGTCAAGTGCACGCCTTACGCCGCGCGGAACCTCTGGAGATGTTCGGTCGAAACCGACCCCGGCAGCGGCTGGGCCCGCCGCGTGCATCTGAAGATCGACAAGAACGGATGCTGGCACGCTCGCTACGTCGGCTTCGACAGGAGCCGAGACTCAACGGCCCAGCGATTCGACCTTTCATTTGGCGGTTGGTGGGCGACGGGCCGGGCGTTCAGCGGCTGTACCGACCTTGAGGGCTAACGTGTTCGCTGGAAGAGGCCATCCAAGGGGGATGTACTTCAGCTGGATCCGGCCGCAGCGCGGGTGCTGAGACTTACATCCGCTCTCTGAGGCGTGCCGTCCATTGCGCATGGCGTCGCCGTAGCTCATCTTCATCAAGGTCGGCGCGGCCCAGCGGCAGGTAGTTCGGGGCCCAGGACCCAACCGCGTGATCGGACCGAGCGACGGCCCAGGTGTCCCAAAGGGGCATCTCGCCCACTGCCTGGCCGGTCGCTGCTTCGTAGGCCGCGAGAAAGTCGTCGGCAATCTGCTCGTCGAACAGGAGGACGAGATCCAGTCGGCACCAACCCAGGTCGAAGCCGCGTGGACCGCGTGACCCCTCCGACCAGTCGACGATGCCGGTGAGCCTTCCGTCCCGCCAGACGACGTTGCCCGACCAGTAATCGCAGTGGGTGAGCACCTGCGGGGACCCAACAACCTGTGGCCAGCGAGAACGGACTTCCGCCGCCAGCGGACCACCCAATATCTCCTGAGAGCCTCCGCTGCGCTCGAACACGTTCGGCAACTCCCCCAGCCGCTCGGTCGGCACTGCGTGCAACGCGGCGAGCGCGCGACCCAACTGGCGGGCCCACCCTCTGGGGTCGGCCGGAGTGATGTCCGGCTGACCGTCAATCCAGCTGATCAGAGAAGTCGGGTACTTCGACCATCGGCGATTCAGGTCGCCGCCGAGCAGCACCGGGGCCATACCGCCGAGTCCGTCGAGGGTTCGCAATACACGCTGTTCACGCGAGGGTGCAGGGTCATCCACCCGAAACTGGCGGACGACAACGCTGGTCGGGGGATTCTCGGTATCGACTCGCCAGGTGTCCGCGTGCTGGCCGCCTTCGAGGCGCGCGGCACCCAGGACCACGGCTGACGGGCCCGCCAGGCGCCGGACTTCCTCCAGCGCTCCAGACGAAGGCAGGGCCTCGAATCGGGTCATCGCCGAAACTCTAGGTTGACGGCGCTCTCCTTCCGGCATTCCCGCTCGTGCCGGCCGAGCGCCGAGGTGCGAGACGACGTGCTCGAGTCGGGCACCCCAGCCGCAAGCACGTGGGTGAGCTGGTCCGTGCCCGGATCTGGCTCTAGAGTGCCGGGCCAACCATGCCTGAAGCGGGAACCTGATGAGGATCGGAGCCGAGGCGTCGGCGGCGGTCGGCGGCACCCCGCTGGTCCTGCTCGATCGGCTGGGCGCCGACGTCGGGGCGCACGTCTGCGCGAAGCTCGAGTACTTCAACCCCGGGGGGTCGGTGAAGGACCGGATCGGGGTGGCGATGATCGACGCCGCCGAGGAGGCCGCGCAGGTCAAACCCGGGCGTTCGGTGGTCGTCGAGCCGACCAGCGGCAACACCGGGATCGCGCTGGCGATGGTCTGCGCGGCGCGCGGCTACGAGCTGATCCTCACCATGCCGGAGGGGATGAGCCGGGAGCGCGCCAAGCTGCTGCGTGCCTACGGCGCCGAAGTCCGCGAGACGCCGTCGCTGGGGGGGATGAACGAGGCGGTGGCCCTGGCGGAAGAGATCCGCGAGCAACGCAAAGGCTTCATGCCGATGCAGTTTTCCAACCCGGCCAACGCCGAGATCCACCGCCGCACCACGGCGGAGGAGATCTGGAGCGACACCGACGGCGAGGTCGGCGCCTTCGTCGCCGGGGTCGGGACCGGCGGCACGATCACCGGCGTGGGGCAGATGCTGAGGGAACGGGCGCCGGAGGCGCTCGTCGTCGCGGTCGAGCCGTCCGCCTCGCCGGTCCTCTCCGGCGGCCCACCCGGCCCTCACAAGATCCAGGGCATCGGAGCCGGTTTCGTGCCGGAGGTGCTCGACCGCGCGGTGATCGACGAGACGATCGGGGTCAGCGACGAGGACGCGCTGGAGACGGCGCGGCTGGTGGCGCGCGAGGAGGGGATCCTGGCGGGCATCTCGGCGGGCGCCAACATCCACGCCGCGCTGCAGGTCGCGGCGCGCCCCGAGCTGGCCGGCAAAAGGGTGGTGACGATCGTCTGCGAATCGGGCGAGCGCTACATGTCCCTACCCTTTTTCTCACCATGAGCAGGTGGAAGAGGGTGGTTTCCGAGGTGCGGGCCGACGTCGCCGCGGCGCGCGACCGCGACCCCGCCGCCCAGAACGTCTCGACCTTCGAGATCCTCACCACCTGGGCCGGCGTTCAGACCCTGCTCGCCCACCGGCTGGCGCACGCGCTGATGGACGCCGGGGTGCCGATCCTGCCGCGGGCGATCGCCTACGCGGCCCGCTCGGTGACCGGTGTCGAGATCCACCCCGCGGCGGTGATCGGCAAGTCGTTCTTCATCGACCACGGGGCCGGCGTAGTGATCGGCGAGACCGCGGTGATCGGCGACCGGGTGACCCTCTACCAGGGGGTGACGCTGGGCGGCACCGGCTTCCAGCGTGGCAAGCGCCACCCGACACTCAGGGACAACGTGACGGTCGGTTCCGGCGCCAAGCTGCTGGGGCCGATCGACGTCGGCGCGGGCGCCAAGGTCGGCGCCAACACGGTCGTCGTCGAGGACGTGCCCCCCGGCGCGACGGTGGTCGGCAACCCCGGCCACCCGGTCAGGGTCGAGGGGCGGCGGGTCGAGGGGCCCGACGCCGACTGGATCCACCTGCCCGACCCGATCGCCGAGGCGATCAAGGCGCTCTCCGAGCGGATCGCCGACCTCGAGCGGCGGCTCTCCGATCTCGACGGCGGCAACGGCCCGGCGGGGGAGACGCAGGTGCGGCCGCGCACCGGCCGTTCGTCCGCCGGCGGCTGAGCGCGTGTCGACTTTTGACCGCATAGCGGCAACAAATCGACACGCCCGGACCAACCGCCCGCCTCTCTATGCTCGGGCTGATGTTGCAGAGCTCGTCCGAGACCCCGTCTGACGCCCATGATCTGCCCGCCGACGCCTCCGCCGAGGGGGCCGGCGCCCCCACCGAAGCCGGCGCCGACCGCGTCGAGCGACTGCTCGCCGGGCTGAACCCGCCGCAGCGCGAGGCGGTCGAGTACGGCGAAGGGCCGTTGCTGGTGCTGGCCGGGGCGGGTTCGGGCAAGACGCGGGTCCTCACCCACCGGATCGCCTACCTGCTGGCGACCGGGGCGGCCCGGCCGGGCGAGATCCTTGCGATCACCTTCACCAACAAAGCGGCGGCGGAGATGCGCGAGCGGGTCGGCCAGCTGGTGGGCCGCTCGGTGCGGGCGATGTGGGTGACGACCTTCCACTCGTCCTGCGCGCGGATGCTGCGCGCCGACGCCGAGCGCCTCGGCTACTCGCGCAGCTTCACGATCTACGACGAGGGCGACTCGCTGCGGATGCTCAAACGCTGCCTCACCGAGCTGGGCGTCGATCCGAAACGGTTCCCGCCGCGGGCGGTGCGCTCGAAGATCTCCGGTGCCAAGAACCAGCTGATCGACGCCGCCGCCTACGCAGAAACGCAGAGCGGCCCCTTCGAGGAAGTCGTCGCCGAGGCCTTTCCGCTGTACGAGAAGCGGATGCTCGAGGCCAACGCGATGGACTTCGACGACCTCCTGGTCCGCACGGTCAACGCGATGGAGCTGTTCGAGGAGGTGCGCGAGCGCTGGCGCCGCACCTTCCGGCACGTCCTTGTCGACGAGTACCAGGACACCAACCACGCCCAGTACCGGCTGCTGCAGCTGCTCGCCTCCGAGCACGGCAACCTGATGGTGGTCGGTGACGACGACCAGTCGGTCTACGGCTTCCGCCACGCCGACATCCGCAACATCCTCGATTTCGAGGCCGACTTCCCCGAGGCGGCATCGGTGAAGCTCGAGCAGAACTACCGCTCGACCCAGACGATCCTCTCCGCCGCCAACGCGGTCGTCGCCCACAACCGGGAGCGGCGGCCGAAGGAGCTGTGGAGCGAGAAGGAGGGCGGCGAGCCGATCCAGCTGGCCGAGCTGACCGACGAGCACGAAGAGGCGCGCTGGGTCGCCGGCGAGATCGAGCGGCTCGGCGAGGAGGAGGGCGTCGAGCGTTCCGACGTCGCGGTCTTCTACCGGACCAACGCGATGAGCCGGGTGCTGGAGGACACGCTGAACCGCTTCGACGTGCCCTACCAGGTGATCGGCGGCACCAAGTTCTACGAGCGGGCCGAGATCAAGGACGCCGTCGCCTACCTCAGCCTGCTGGTCAACGAAGCCGACCTCGTCTCCTTCTCGCGGATCGTCAACTCGCCGCGGCGGGGGATCGGCAACACGACGCAGGGCCGGCTCGCCTCCTACGCCAACACCGCCGGGCTGACGATCTGGGAGGTGATCGAACGGGCCGAGGAGGTGCCGGGCCTGAGCGCCGCCGCGATCAAGGCGGTCTCGCGCTTCTACGAGACGATGGAGGGGCTGCGCGCCCGCGCCGAGGACTCCTCGGTGGCGGGGCTGCTCGGGGCGGTCCTCAACGAGACCGGGTACCTGGAAGCGCTTTCCGCGGAGCGCACGGTCGAGGCCGAAGGCCGGGCCGAGAACCTCGAAGCGCTGGTCGCCGGCGCCGCCGAGTTCGACATCGAGCGCGAGCGGGAGGGGGAGAGCGAGGTGCCGCCGGTCGAGGAGTACCTGCAGCAGATCTCCCTCTACAGCGACCAGGACTCGCTCGAGGAGAAGCAGGAGCAGGTGACGCTGATGACCCTGCACAACGCCAAGGGCCTCGAGTACGACGCGGTCTTCGTGGTCGGTTGCGAGGACGGATCCTTTCCGCACATGCGGGCGCTGGAAGAGGGCGGCGAAGAAGAGGAGCGGCGGCTCTGTTACGTCGCGATCACCCGGGCCCGCGAGCGCCTCTGCATGACCTGGGCGCGCGAGCGGCGCCTCTTCGGCCGGCTCGAGCACAACCTGCCCTCGCGCTTCATCGACGAGCTGCCGGCCGAGCTGACCGAGCGCCACGAGAAATCGGTGGCGGGCGGCGGGATGTCGTGGAACACGCCGAGCGTCGGGGCGCCGCCGGCCGAGCCGATCGAGGCGCGCCCGGCGATCGAGTTGCAGACCGGCGACGACGTCGTCCACGCCAGCTTCGGCGATGGCGTGGTGACCGGGGTCGATGGCGACATGGTGGTCGTCCGTTTCGCCGGCGATGGGTCCGAGCGCAAGTTGACCCTCGACTACGCACCGATCCGCAAGGTGAGCCGGTGAGTGCCCGCACCATCGACGGAAAGGCCGTCGCCGCCGCGGTTCGCGAGCGGGTCCGGGTCGACGTAGTCGCCTACGAGCAGGAGGCCGGCCGGGTGCCGACCCTGGCGACGGTGATCGTCGGCGAGGACCCGGCCTCGGAGATATACGTCAGCGGCAAGCACCGCGCCTGCGAGGAAGTCGGCATGCGCTCCGCCCACCACGGGCTGGAGGCGGCGACGAGCGAGGAGGAGCTGCTGGAGCTGGTCCGCGCGCTCGGTCAGGACGACGAGGTCGACGGTATCCTCGTGCAGCTGCCGGTGCCGGCCCAGATCGATCCGGACGCCGTCGTCGTCGCCCTCGACCCCGGCAAGGACGTCGACGGGCTGACGCCGCTCAACGCGGGCCTGCTCGCGCACGGCACGCCCGGCCTCGTTCCCTGCACGCCGGCCGGGGTGATGGAGCTGCTGGCCCACGAGGGGGTGGAGCTGGAGGGCGCCGAGGCGGTCGTGGTCGGTCGCTCGAAGCTGGTCGGGGTGCCGGTCGCGCGGCTGCTGCTCGCGGCCGACGCGACGGTCACCGTCTGCCACTCGCGGACCCGCGACCTGGCGGCGACCTGCGCCCGCGCCGACGTCCTCGTCGCCGCGGTCGGGGTGCCGAGGCTGATCGGCGCCGACGCGATCAAGCCGGGCGCGGTGGTGATCGACGTCGGCATGAACCGCTCCGAGGACGGTCTCAGCGGCGACGTCGACTTCGACGCCGCCCTCGAGGTGGCGGCGGCGATCACCCCGGTTCCCGGCGGAGTCGGCCCGATGACGATCGCGATGCTGCTGGTCAACACCTTGCAAGCCGCACGATCCCGCACCCTGTCCACGCCGCACTAGAGGGTCGGCTATTCGCCCGCCGAATAGAGCCAGGTGCGGATGTAGGGTCGGATCGACCGGCAAGTTCTACGGAGGGATACGCAGATGGACGTAGACAGGCTCAACACCGGAGAGAAGATCGCCGGGGTATCGGCTGTCCTGCTCTTCATATTCATGTTCTTCGACTGGTTCGGGGTCGAGATCTCCGGCGAAGACGGCTCGATCTCCTTCGGGTCGGGCGCCGGCGGCAACGCCTGGGACGCGCTCGACATCATCCCGTTCGTCCTCCTGATCGCGATCGTCGTCGCCCTGGTCAACGTCTTCCTGCGCCTCAGCGACTCCGACTACGAGCCACCGATCTCGATGAACGTCGCGGTCGCGGTGCTCGGCGGAATCGGGGCGCTGCTGGTCCTGTACCGGGTGATCAGCCCGCCGGACTTCGGCAGCTTCGGCGGCGTCACGGTCGAGGCGACCCGGGAATTCGGCCTCTTCCTCGGCCTGCTCGCCGCGATCGGCATCGCCGTCGGTGGCTACAAAGGGATGCAGGAGGAGGGCTCGACCTTCAGCGGCACCGCCGACCGGTTGTCGGGCGGAGGAAGCCCACCGTCCCCGCCTTCCAGCGGTGGAACCCCGCCACCGCCTCCACCGCCGCCTCCGACGAGCTGACTCTCAGCGGGGGAGTGGCGGGCGAGGGGCTTCACTTAACTTTTTCGACGTCGGATGCGGCCGTTCGAGGTCCTGCTCCGTCGAAAAAGTACAAGACGTTTCGCCCCTCACCCGCCACTCCTCGTGCGATCTGCTTGGCGAAGGCGATGATGGTCATCATCGGATTTACTCCTATTGAGGTGGGGAAGAGAGAGCCGTCGGCCACGTAGAGGGCGTCGGTTCCGTAGAGAGATCCGTTGGGGGCGCAGGCTCCCTCACGGGGATCGCTGGAGATGCGGGCGGTGCCCATTGGGTGGAAGGCCTCGAGGCGTAGTTCGGAGGGCTTGAAGCGAATTGCCTCGAACTCGGCCAGGTTGCCTGGCTTGAGGACGCCGATGCGGGCGATGTTCGGGTAGACCTCGCTGGCGCCGGCGGCGAAGTGGATTTCCGCGGCGCGGGCGATGCCGAAGGCGAGCTGGTCGGCGTCCTCGTGGGTCAGCTTGTAGCCGGCGCGCAGCGAGCCCTCGGCGCCGAGCCCGACGTAGCCCGAGGAACGGTCGGAGAGGTGGACGCCGATCGAGCCGACGTGGCCGAAGTCGAGCATCGCTTCCTGGTGGGAGCGACCGGCGCCCAGCAGCCAGGCGCCGCCGAAGGCGAGCGGCGTGAAGGTCGCCTCGAGCAGGATGCGCTGGGCCTCCCACTCGTCGACGTAGTAGCTCTGCATCACGCCCTCCCAGCCGCGCACCTCCTCCTCATAGCGGGCGCCGACCCAGAGGGCGGGGTGGATGTGGAGGTTGCGGCCGACCTGTTTGTTGCCGAGCCCGGAGCGCTGCAGCAGCTGGGGCGTGCCGAGGGCGCCGCCGGCGACCACGACGGCGTGGCGGGCCCGGACCGTGAAGGTGCGCGGTCGGGCGCCGGCTCCCGGGGCGGTCAAGCCGCTGACTCCGACGGCCCTGCCGTTCTCGACGAGGACGCGGTCCACTTCGACACCGGCACGGATCCGCGCCCCGGCGGCGACCGCGCGTGGCAGGTAGCTGACGTGCATGCCGCGCTTCGCGTCGATCTCGCAGCCGAACGGGCAGGAGCTGCACTGCACGCAGCTGCCGGCGTTGCGATGGATCGGAGCGCCGCTCGCTCCGATCGCGGCGGCGCCCTCCATCGCCAGCTGCCCGTTTCGCCCCATCCCCTCGGGGTCGAGCTGGGTCACCCGCAGCATCTCCTCGGCCTCCGCGTAGTCGTCGGCGAGGTCGCCGGCCCAGGAGATGCCGTAGCGCTGTCGCCAGTCCTCCAGGACCGGATCGGGGGCGCGGAAGCAGGTGCCCGAGTTGATCACGGTGGTGCCGCCCACGACCCTGGCGACCGGGACCGGGATCGGCGGCCGCCCTTCGGCGATCGTCAGGCCGCCATCGCGGTACAGCTCGGCGATCGCCTCGAGGTGGTCGCTCGGGTAGCTGTCGCGGTCGTAGTGCCCGCCCGCCTCCAACACGACCACGTCCAGTCCCGCCTCGGCCAGCTCGGCGGCCGCGACCGCGCCGCCGGCGCCGGAGCCGACCACGACCACGTCGCATTCCTCGCCCTCACCGCGAGGCTCGGTGTCGCCGAGCGAGCCGGCCGGCTCGGGCAGCGTGCCGTCGGCGAGCTCGCAGCGGATCTCGAAGCCGATCCGCTCCTGCACAGGCGGGGTCACCGCGTAGCCGAGGGTCGAGAAGAGCTTCGCCATCAAGAGGAGGTCGTGGTGGAAGGAGAGGCGCGAGCCCCCGAGCCTGAGCAGGAAGTCCCCGCGCGCCTCGGGGTCGAGGCGGCTGAAGCGCCAGGGAAAGGGCAGCCACTCGAAGGCCCGCAGGCCGAGCCGCAGCCGGGTCAGCACCCGGGGGGAGACCGAGCCGAGGAACCCGGCGACGGGGCCGGAGACGTCGACGTCGTGCTCCGCCGCCGGCAGGCCGTCGATGCCCGGCGCCATCGCCGCGCAGATCGCGCTCAGGGTCCTTTGCTCAGCGGCCGAGAGCCCCGGCGAGCGCTGTCAACCGGGGTCGGCGGGGCGGCCGATCCGTCCCGCCAGCGCCCAGAGCCAGAGCGCCAGCAGCGCCAGGAACCCGTCGACGAGGAAGTTGAGCAGGTAGATGAAGACCTGGTCCTGGATCAGGAAGAAGGCGAGCGAGCCGAGCGAGGAGGCGGTCTTGCCGGCGGCGAGGATCAGCAGCAGGGCGCGGTAGCGGACCACGTCGGTCTGGGCCAGCAGGCAGATGCCGGTGATCACCACCATGTAGGCGAAGGCGAGCGCCAGCCACAGGTACACCTGGGTGTGCGGGGCGCGGGTGTCGTTGCCGAACCATTCGCCGACGTCGGAGATCGTGTCGAGCACACCGCTCGGCACCAGCAGGAAAAGCAGCCCGACCACGGCGAAGGTGCCCGCGAGGAGGCGCAGATTGAGGACTACGAATCTCTCTGCCGCCGGTCCCTGCATCGCGAAGACAATAACTGGCTGGGCAGCCAGCTACCGGGCACCTAGAATCTCCCGCCGATGATCGACCGGGACCAGGTGCTGCACGTGGCACGACTCGCGCGCCTCCGCCTCTCCGAGGAGGAAGTCGAGACGATGACCGGGGAGCTCTCGGGGATCCTCGATCACGTCGACCGGATCGGCAGGCTGGACCTGGAGGGGGTCGAGCCGACCTCGCACGTGGTCGAGCTGGAGAACGTCCTGCGGCCGGACGAGCCGCGGCCGAGCCTGCCGCGCGAGGTTGCGCTGGCGCCCGCGCCCGATCCACACGAAGGCGCCTTCCGGGCCCCGTCCCCCCAGGCCGACGCTTGATGTCCGAGCTGCTCGAGCTCAGCGTCGCCGAGGCGGCGGCGGGGATCGCGGCGAGGGAGATCTCGACCGGGGAGTACTTCGAGGCCTGGCACGCCGCCGCGCTCGGCGACGAGCTCAACGCCTACCTCTGGCAAGTCGAAGAGGGCAACGGATACGAGGTCCGGGAGGGGCCGCTGAAGGGCATCCCGGTCGCGGTCAAGGACATCTTCTGCACCGAGGGCTCGCCGACCACCGCCGGTTCGCGCATCCTCGAGGGCTACCTGCCGCCCTACACGGCGACCGCGGTGCGGCGGCTCGACGCCGCCGGGGCGCGGGTGCTCGGCAAGACCAACATGGACGAGTTCGCGATGGGCTCCTCGAACGAGAACTCGGCTTACGGGCCGGTGCTGAACCCCTGGGACCGCAAACGGGTTCCCGGCGGCTCCTCGGGTGGCTCCGCCGCGGTGGTCGCCGGCGGGCTCGCTCCCTGCGCAATCGGCACCGACACCGGCGGCTCGATCCGCCAGCCCGCCTCGCTCTGCGGGATCGTCGGCCTGAAGCCGACCTACGGGGCGATCTCCCGCTACGGGATGATCGCCTTCGCCTCCTCGCTGGACCAGTGCGGTCCGCTGACCCGCGACGTCACCGACGCGGCGCTGCTGTTGGCGGCGCTGCAGGGGCGCGACCCCTGCGACTCGACCTCGGTCGGGATCGAGGGCGGCATCGTCGCGCCCAGCCGCGAGAGTCTCGAGGGACTGCGCTTCGGCGTCCCGGCCGAGCTCGCCCGCGACGAGATCGACGCCGGGGTGCGCGAGGTCTTCGAGGCGACGCTGACGCGGATCGAGGACCTCGGCGGCGAGATCGCCGCGGTGGCGCTGCCGAGCGCCGAGCACGGCATCTCGGCCTACTACGTGATCGCCCCGGCCGAGGCCTCCTCGAACCTGGCCCGTTACGACGGCGTCCGCTACGGGATGCGGTCGGAGAGCGGCGGGGATCTGCTGGAGATGTACGAGACGACGCGGGCGGAGGGGTTCGGACCCGAGGTGAAGCGGCGGATCATGCTCGGCACCTACGCGCTCTCCTCCGGTTACTACGAGGCCTACTACGGGCAGGCGCAGAAGGTGCGGACCAGGATCGCCGCGGACTTCGACACCGCCTTCGCCGGGGTCGATTTCGTCGTCACCCCGACCTCGCCCTCGGTCGCCTTCGGGCTCGGCGAGAAGACCGACGACCCGCTCTCGATGTACCTGAACGACTTCTTCACGGTGCCGATGAGCCTCGCCGGGATCCCGGCGATCTCGATCCCGGCCGGGCTGGCCGAGCCGCCGGGCGGCGGCGCGCGGCTCCCCGTCGGCTTCCAGATCGCCGCGCCGGCCTTCGGCGAGCAGAAGCTGCTGGAGGCGGCCTACGCGCTCGAGCGGGAGATCGGCTTCGAAGCGCGGTCCGGGAGCGACGATGGCTGAGCTGGAGGCCGTGATCGGGCTGGAGATCCACGTCCAGCTGGCAACCAGGACGAAGATGTTCTGCGGCTGCGAACTCTCCTTCGGGGACGAGCCGAACACCCACACCTGTCCGGTCTGCCTCGCCCATCCCGGTGTCCTGCCGGTGCCCAACGAGCAGGCGATCCGCTACGCGCTGCAGATCGCCGCGGCGCTGGAGTGCGAGGTCGCGCCGCGCTCGATCTTCCACCGCAAGAACTACTTCTATCCCGACAACCCGAAGGCGTACCAGATCAGCCAGTACGACATCCCGCTCGCCGTCGACGGGAAGCTCGGCGACGTGCGCATCCACCGCGCCCACCTCGAGGAGGACGCGGCGAAGATGGTCCACGTCGGCGAGTCGGGCCGGATCCACGGCTCCGGCGCCTCGCTGGTCGACTTCAACCGGGGCGGCACGCCGTTGGTCGAGATCGTCACCGAGCCCGACCTGCGCGGCGCCGCCGAGGCGGCCGAGTGGGCCCGGCTGCTGCGCGAGACGGTGCGCCAGCTCGGGGTCTCCGACGTCAACATGGAGGAGGGGAGCCTGCGGGTCGACGCCAACGTCTCGGTGCGCCCGGCCGGATCGGCGACGCTGGGGACGAAGACCGAGCTGAAGAACATGAACAGCTTCCGCTTCCTGCAGCGCGGGATCGAAGCCGAGCTGGAGCGCCAGCGCGGCTTGGTCGAGGCGGGCGGGGCGGTCGAACAGGAGACCCTCCACTTCGACCCGGCCAGCGGCAGCCTCACCTCGCTGCGCTCCAAGGAGGAAGCGCACGACTACCGCTACTTCCCCGAGCCCGACCTGGTGCCGCTGGCGCCGACCGAGGAGATGCTGCGCGAGGCCCGCGAGGCGCTGCCGGAGCTGCCGGCGGCGCGTGCCGAGCGCTACCGGGCGGAGGTGCGCCTGTCCGCCGAGGTCGCCGCGCTCCTCGCCGCCGACCCGGAGACCGCCGCCTTCTTCGAGCGGGCGGCGGGCGCGGCGGAGGGCGTCGAGGCCAAGGTGATCGCCAACTGGGTAACCGGCGAGCTGGCCGCGGCCCTGCGCCAGGACCGGGGAGAGGGCGGTGCCGCCGACTCGAAGGTGACGCCGGAGGCGCTCGCGGCGCTGGTCGGCATGGTCCAGGAGAAGAAGATCTCCCACGGCAGCGGCAAGACCGTGCTGGCGGCCTTGGTCGCCGAGGGCGGCGAGCCGGCCGCGATCGTCGAGCGCGAGGGCCTGGCGCAGATGTCCTCGGAGGGAGGCGAGCTGGAGGCGATCGTCGCCGCCGCGATCGAGGCCGACCCGGCGGCCGCCGAGCAGGTCCGCTCGGGCAACCAGAAGGCGATCGGCGCCCTGGTCGGCTACGTGATGCGCGAGACCAAGGGTCGCGCGGACGGCGGCGAGGTCAACCGCCTGCTCCGCGAGCAGCTGGGACTCTGAGCAAGCCGGGGGCGAGTCAGGGTCCGCTGGGCCTTGGGCTCGTGTGGAGATACCAGAAGCGGTGGTTCTCCTGGCGTTCACGGGTGTGTTTCGAGCGCTGATCGCGCTCGCTTCGAAGCTCGTGGAACGCTAAGGCACCCCGCACACATAAAACGACCCCGGGCGAATGAGGCCCGGGGTCGTCTGTGGAGCCCAGAATCACCGAAACTTTATCGCTGCATCGGGTCGGATGTCGTGGACAGGCCCGGACGGGTCCGAGAAGCCGGCCGGCTTGCCTCAATCGGCACTTTGTAACAACGTGTTACAAGCTTGGTAAGGTCGGCCCATGGCCTGGAACGTCGTCATCGCCGGAGGTGGTTTCGGAGGGGCGGCGGCGGCGCGTGAGCTGGAGCGGGTGATGCCGAAGCAGTCGGCGCGGCTGGTCCTGGTCAACGAGACCAACTTCATGCTCTACACGCCGTTTCTGCCGGAGGCCGCGGCCGGGACCCTGGAGCCGCGGCACGTGGTGACGCCGCTGCGCGAAATCCTCGACCGCACCTACCTGCGGCTCGGCTCGATCGTCGGCCACGACCCGGAGGCGAAGACGGTCCAGCTGCGGGCCAAGTACGGCACGGTCGAGACGCTCCCCTACGACCAGCTGCTGCTGGCGCTCGGGTCGGTATCGCGCACCCTGCCGGTGCCCGGGCTGGCCGAGCACGCGATCGGCTTCAAGGACCTGGCCGACGCGATCTGGCTGCGCAACCACGTCGTCGAGACCCTGGAGGAAGCGAACGCGACCGAGGACCCGGCCCGGCGCGACAAGCTGCTCACCTACGTCTTCGTCGGCGGCGGCTACGCCGGGTTGGAGGCGCTGGCCGAGCTCCAGGACTTCGCCGTCGACGCGATGGAGAACTACCCGCGCGCCCGCCTGCACGGGATGCGCTGGGTGCTGGTCGAGGCGGCCGGACGGGTGTTACCCGAGATCGACTCCGAGCTCGCCGACTACGCGCTGCGCGAGCTGCGCGGGCGCGGCATCGACATCCGGCTCGAGACGACCCTGGAGGAGGTCGGCCCCGAAACCGCGCGGCTGTCGAGCGGCGAGACGCTGCCGACCTCGACTGTCGTCTGGACCGCCGGCGTGGCGCCGCAGCCGATCCTCCGCGACCTCAACCTGCCGCTCGACGAGCGCGGCCGGGTCCCTGTCGACGGGTGCCTGAAGGTGGAGGGGATGGACTCGGTCTGGGCGATCGGCGACTGCGCGGCGGCGCCGGACGTGCGCGGCGGCCTCTGCCCACCGACCGCCCAGCACGCGGTCCGCCAGGGACCGGTGGCGGCGCGCAACATCGCCGCCCAGCTCGGCGTCGGCTCGGCCGAGCCGTTCACCTACCGCAGCGAGGCCTCCTTCGTGAACCTCGGCCGCCACAAGGCGGTGGGTCGCATAGGAGGTCGCACCTTCCGCGGCTTCCCGGCCTGGTGGCTGGCCCGGTCCTACCACATGAGCCAGATTCCCGGGACGACCCGCAAGGTGCGCGCGGTGATCGACTGGACCGCCGGCCTGCCGTTCGGACGCGACATCTCGGAGGTCGGCTCGATCGGCCACCCGAAGCGGCTGGTTTAGCCGGCGCCGACCGCCAGGGTCGCGTTCCGGAGGCCCAGCCGGCGGAGCCGCGCGGCTCGAGGTCGGGCCGGGGAAGGCGAGCACCAGCGGCCCGAAGGCGCAAGAATTGCTCCGTGGAGTACCTGGTCATCGCCTTCTCGTTCGGCCTCGCCACCGGCCTGATCGCCCGCGGCAAGGGCAGCTCGTTCTGGATCTGGTTCGTGATCGGCTCCGTCGTGCCGCTGATCGGACTGATCGCGGCGATCCTCTACCGCGTCGAGAACAACGAACCCGAACGCCAGTGCCCCAACTGCCACAAGACTTTGAAGCTCTGCGTCCAGGTCTGCCCGCGCTGCGGGACGGACCTGTATCTGCCGGATCCGGCTGCTGTCCGGCACCCGGGCGTGCGGTAGCTCACGGGTCGAGCCGGACGAGTCGGGTCAGCGTTCCACGCCGACGTCGGCTCGCATGGCCGCAAGCGCGGCGTCGTACGCGTCGATGACTTCATCCTCGTGTGCGAGGAATGCGTTTCGGCGCCGCTCCTGGGTGGTATCGCCGTCAGCCTGAGACGTCGAGTCGAGCACTTTCTCGATCGCATCGCACATCCTCATCGTCGCGGCGCGAGCGTTCTTGGCCCCGAGCATCAAGACGGCCGCATGCTTTCGCTCGTAGTCGCGGAACCATGCGGCCCACTCCGGGTCGGTCTTGGGCTCGAAGTTTCCAGCCGCCTGCATGAACTCATGAACGGCGGCGAGCAGTTCCTGATAGAGCGTCTGTCGTTGCTTGTGGCGCTCCTCGTCAACCTGCATTTTCTGGCTTCGAATGGTCGTGAAGTGTCCGGCGGCGGCACCGATCAACCCGCCGAGAACCGCAGATCCACCCGAGACTGCCGCGATCGCCACATTGCTGGACATGGTCGACGAGTTCTACCGCAGCCAGGTTCTGACGATCGCGTTCGCGAACCCGACCCCGTAGCGGAAGACCGCCGGCTTCTTGGAGTGGCCGTGGAGGCGCTGTTCGACCGTGATCGGAATCTCCTTGGCGGGGATGCCGCGCTTGATCGCCTCGATCATGAACTCGGAGGTGTGGAATTGCTCCTGGCGCAGGACCAGCTGGGGCAGGACGGTGGTGCGGACGGCGCGGTAGCCGTTCGAGCAGTCGGTGACGTGGGTGCGGGTGATGAAGGAGACGAGGCGGTTGAAGAAGACGATCCCCAGCTCGCGGGCGAAGTGGTTGCGGTCGGCGTGGCCGAGGACGCGGGAGCCGTGGGCGACGTCGACCTCCCCGTCGACGACCGGTTTGACGAGGCGCTCCATCTCGGAGGGCAGGTGCTGGCCGTCGGCGTCGAGCGTGACGACGATCTCGGCGCCGGATTCGACCATCAGCCGGTAGCCGGTGCGCAGCGCCGCGCCGCCGCCGCGGTTGGTGACGTGCCTTGCCACCGCGGCGCCGTGCTCGGCGGCGATGTCGCCGGTGCCGTCGCGCGAGCCGTCGTCGACCACCAGGACCTCGGTCCCGACCCCGCAGACGGCGGCCGGGATCTGCCCGAGCACGTGGCCGATGTTGTCCGCCTCGTTGTAGGCGGGGACGAGGACCGCGATCTTGCCGCGGAAGCGCTCCGGCAGCCCCGCCTGGCGGAACTCCTCCCAGGCCAGGCCCTCCAGCGCCGCCGCGAGCTGGCGCGTGTTGCGGGCGGCCTGCGAGAGCGCCCGCAGGGTGAGCAGGAAGAGGATGAAGATCGCGAAGACGGCGAGCCCGAGGATGCGGCCGCCGTTGCCTTTCTCGAAGGAGAAGGCGGAGAGCAGCCCGTTGACGATTTCGGTACCGGCGACGACCGCCAGCCCGAGCCCGGCGAGGAGCAGGATGATCACCTCGGCGTTGCGCAGCGAGCGACGGCGGATCAGCGCGTAGGCGATCAGCCCGGCGGCGAGCAGCACGCCGGCGCCGCGCAGCGTCGTCAGCTCGGAGGGGAAGATGCCTGCTCTGGGGACCATTCGCGGCCAGAGGATAGGCGCGCCGCCAGCCACGTGAGGGTCAGGGCGGCGAGAGGAAAGACAAGCGTCATCAAGACCTCGTTGCGTCGCGGGGCCGCCAGCGAGACCGCCCCGATCGCGGTGACCAAGGCGATCGGGGTCGCCAGGGCGACCAGCTCCCACCAGCGCCGGCGCACCCCGAGCAGGACGAATCCGGCGAGTCCGAGGACGACGATGAGGATCTGCACCGCGCGACCGACCCCGCTGCTCATCGCTTCGCCGATGCCGCTGCTCCACATCCGCCCGACCTTGCGCGCGGTCATTCCGGCGTAGCCGAGTGGGTCTTCGCCGAAGAACTCCGCGAAGTTCTCCTTGCCGACCCTGCCCAGCGCCGAGTCGCGCGGCAGGTCCGGGTAGCGGGCGGCGACCCGGTCGAACAGCGGCGTCGGGTCGATCTCCTCCAGCGCCTCGGAATCGGGATCGAGGCGGCGGCCTTCGTAGCGCTCGACCAGGATCGCCTTGACCCGCTGGTATTCGCCGTCGGCGGGGAGGTAGGTGCCGACGTAGAGCGCCTTGCCGCTGCCGGTCGAGATCGGCACCACGCGGCCGAGCACGTCGACGTTGCGGATCGTCCAGGGCACGATCGGCAACAGCAGGGCGAGGCAAAGGAGCGCTGCGGCTGCCGCGCCGGGTCTCCATCTCCATGCAGGCCCCTCCGTTTGCCTTTTTTCGCCCACAGGGCGAATAACGACAAAGGGACGGCCTGCCCGCACCGCAGCCAGCACGACGAAGACGAGCCCGACGAGCAGGTACTCCGGGCGGAACATGGCCGTGAGGCCAAAGAGCAGACCAGGCAAGAGCCAGGCGCGCAATCGCTCCTGTTCGCTCGCCCAGAGGAAGGCGAGCACCGCCGCCGGCAGGGTGAGGATCGCCGGTGGCTCGCTCATCAGCTCACCGGTGGAGTGGATGAACGGCGGGTAGACCGCGACCGCCAGGGCGGCCAGCAGGCCGACGGTCGAGCCGGCCTGCCGCATCCGCCCTCCGGCGGCCTGGGCGAGTCGTCTCCCGAGGGCGAAGACGACGAGGATCGCGGCGACGCCCATCAGCGCCTCGACGATCCGCGCCGTCCCTTCGCGCGCTCCGCCAGTCGCGTAGAAGCTGGCGGCGTAGAGCAGCGGCGCCCCCGGCGACCAGTCGCTGGAGTCGCGGAATTCAGGTCCGCCGAAGCTGCCTTCCTCGTAGAGCGCCTTGGCCAGCGCGTAGTAGGCCCGCGAGTCGTCGGCCGGATGCTCGACCGGGTTGACGACCACGTAGGCGCGCGCGCCGAGTCCGACGGCCATGATCGCCGCCAGCAGGAGCAGGGTCCTCTTCCCGTAGCGCTGCGGCAGCGCGCGGATGCGGTCGGCGACGGTCAAGGCCGGATCAGGCTATCCGGGCGACTCCGAGATCCACCCTGCCAGGGCGAGGTCAATCTCGGAGTGGCCGCATCGATTGCGCGATCCAGACGGCGCCGACGCCGGCGAGCGGCGCCAGGAGAGGCAGCATCACCAGGACCCGCCGCGGCGAGGCGACGAGCAGGGCGCTGAGGGCGGTGATCGCGAGGAGGATCGTGCCGATCAGCAGCGCCTCCCAGCGGCGCTGCCAGGCGAGCACGCCGAGGCCGAGCAGGCCGAGCCCGACCAGCGCCCAGTGGAAGAGCTCCCAGCCGGGCTCGCGCATCACCTCGCGGGCGCCGTAGGTCCAGACCCGCCAGACCTTGGCGGCGAGGAAGCCGGTGAATTCGAGCGGCTCCTTGCTGAGGTCGTCCCAGAGCTGCTCCCGACCCATGCGGCCGAGCGCCTGGTCGGTTTCGAGGTCGGGGTAACGGGCGGCGGCCAGGCGGGCGAGGATCTGCTCCAGCCGCAGGCGTTCGACCGCGTCGGGTGCGAAGAGCTCCGGGTGGCGCTCGACCACCTCGGCTCCGACCTTTTCCGGGTTGCCGTCGGAGGGCAGGTAGGTACCGGCGAAGAGGACCTGTCCGCCGCCGGTCGAGATCGCCGCGAAGCGGTCGAGCGCGACGGCGTTGCGGACCGCCCAGGGCGCGACGACGATGACGACTCCGGCCAGCAGAATCGCCGCCTGGACGAGGCCGAGGCGCCACCCCGCGCGGGCCCGCCGGGCGAACACGACGAGGCCCAGCAGGAAGGCGATCGCCAAGTACTCGGGTCGGACCAGCGCGAGTGCGCCCAGCAGGACTCCCGGCAGGAGCCAGGTCACGCGGTCTTCCCGAGCCGCCGCCCAAAGAATCGCCAGTACGGCGCCGGAGAGCAGCGTCGCCGCCAGCGGCTCGCTCATCAGCATGCCCTGGTACTCCAGGAGCGCCGGGTAGATGGCCACTGCCAATGCGCCGATCAGCGCTGGGACGACCCCTGTCAAGCCGACCTCACTCGATCGGGGTCGGTTTGACAGGGATCGTCCCAGCCGCCTTCCGAGCAAATAGGCAAAGAGGACGGATAACGATCCGATCAGCGCCAGCGCCAGACGCGCGAGGCGTTCGTGGACGCCTCCCGTGAGCTCGTAGATCCCCGCGACCAGCAGCGGCAGCCCGGGGGAGTAGTTGCTCGACGGCTGCGTGGCGCCCGCGCCGGCCGTGAAGCCCTCGCCGTCGGCGAGGTTGGCGGCGATCGCCGCGTAGGCGGCGGCGTCGTGGACCGGCGGTCGCCCGTCCCAGGCCTCCGCGACCCGCAGCCCCAGCCCGAGCACGAGGATCGCGGCGAGGGCGGCGAGGCCGATGCGGCCTCCGTTCCGGGCCGCCAGTCCGTTTTCCATCGGGGGGATTCAACTAAGCTGCCGCGACCTATGCGAATCCTCATTCTCGGGGGCGACGGCTACCTGGGGTGGCCGACGGCGCTCCGCTTCTCGGCCCGCGGGCACGAGGTCTCGGTCGTCGACGACTTCTCCCGCCGCCGCTGGCACACCGAAGCAGGCACCGACTCGCTGACGCCGATCGCCGATCTCGACGAGCGGATCGCCGCTTGGCGCGAGCTCGGGGGCGGCGAGATCCGCAGCTACCCCGGCTCGGTCCAGGACGGCGACTTCCTCGAAGCGGTCGTCGCCGAGACCCAGCCCGAGGCGGTCGTCCACTACGGCCAGCAGGCCTCGGCGCCCTACTCGATGGCCTCGCGCCAGCAGGCGGTCGAGACCCAGCACGCGAACGTGATCGGCAACCTCAACCTGCTCTTCGCGATCCGCGACCACGTGCCCGACTGCCACTTGGTGAAGCTCGGCACGATGGGCGAGTACGGCCAGCCGGAGATCGACATCGAGGAGGGCTATATCGAGATCCACCACAAGGGGCGCAGCGACGTCCTGCCCTATCCGAAGCTGCCGGCCTCGCTGTACCACTGCGCCAAGGTCCACGACTCGACCAACATCCACTTCGCCTGCCGCACCTGGGGCCTGCGCGCCACCGACCTCAACCAGGGCGTCGTCTACGGGATCGAGACCGACGAGACCGCCCGCGACGAGCGCCTCATCACCCGCTTCGACTACGACGAGATCTTCGGCACCGTGCTCAACCGCTTCTGCCTGCAGACGGTGATCGGCCACCCGCTCACCGTTTACGGCGCCGGCACCCAGACCCGCGGCTTCCTCAACATCCGCGACACGCTCGCCTGCGTCGAACTGGCGACGCTGAACCCGGCCGAGGGCGGCGAGTTCCGCGTCTTCAACCAGTTCACCGAGCAGTTCTCGGTGATCGAGCTGGCCGAGCTGGTCAAGCAGGCCGGCGAGCACCTCGGCTACCCGGTGGAGATCCAGCACTGCGACAACCCGCGCGTCGAGAAGGAAGAGCACTACTACAACGCGGTCCACACCAAGCTGCTCGATCTCGGCCTCGAGCCGACCCTGCTCGGCGAGGAGCTGGTCGAGTCGATGATCCACACCATCGAGCGCCACAAGAGCAACGCGATCGAGGCCCACATCGACCCGCGGACCCGCTGGAACCCGGCGAAATCGCCGGCCGGTAGGCCCTAGCCCCACTGGTACCATCGCCGCTCCGATGCGAGCCGCCGACACGTTGATGGAGAGCCTCAAGGCCGAGGGCGTCAAGAACGTCTTCGGGATCCCCGGCGGGGCCAACCTGCCGACCTACGACGCGCTCGTCGACGCGGACTTCCGCCACGTCCAGGTCCGCCACGAGCAGGGCGGCGGTCACGCCGCCGAGGGCTACGCCAAGGCCTCCGGCCGGGTCGGCGTCGCCTTCGCCACCTCCGGCCCGGGCGCGACCAACCTGGTAACGGCGATCGCCGACGCGATGATGGACTCGGTCCCGACGGTCTTCATCACCGGCCAGGTCCGCACCGAGCTGATCGGCACCGACGGCTTCCAGGAGGCCGACATCCTCGGCGCCACGCTGCCGTTCGTGAAGCACTCCTTCGCGGTCACCGACCCGCGGCAGATCCCCGAGTACGTGCACGAGGCCTTCCACGTCGCCTCGACCGGGCGCCCCGGACCGGTTCTGCTCGATATCCCGCAGGACCTCTCGCGCGCCGACATCGAGTACGAGCCGCGCACCGAGCCGGTCGAGCTGCCCGGCTACAGGCCTTCCACCGAGGGCAACATCAAACAAATCCGGATCGCCGCCAAGGCGCTCGCCAACGCGCGCCGCCCGATCTTCTACACGGGCGGCGGGGTGATCAACGGCAACGCCTCCGAGGAGCTGCGCGAGCTGGCCGCCTCGGACCGCTTCCCGGTCACCTCGACCCTGATGGGGCTCGGCGCTTTCCCGGCCTCGGACGAGAACTGGCTGGGGATGCTGGGCATGCACGGCACCTTCACCGCCAACTGGGCGATGGACAAAGCCGACCTGATCGTCGCGATCGGCTCCCGCTTCGACGATCGCATCACCGGCAAACTGGCCGAGTTCGCGCCGCACGCCAAGGTGATCCACATCGACATCGACCCGGCCGAGATCTCCAAGAACGTCGGCGCCCACATCCCGATCGTCGGCGACGTCAAGCAGGTGCTGCCGAAGCTGTCCCGCGAGTACCGGGCGCTGCAGACCGACTCGACCCGGCTCGACGCCTGGTGGGACACGCTGCGCGGCTGGCAGCAGGAGCACCCGCTCTACTACGAGCCCGGCAAGGACGGCGAGATCAAACCGCAGTTCATGATCGAGGCGATGCACCGCGCCACCCAGGGCGACGCGATCGTCACCTCCGACGTCGGCCAGCACCAGATGTGGGCGGCGCAGTACTACGGCTTCGACAAGCCGCGCCGCTGGATCAACTCCGGCGGGCTCGGCACGATGGGCTTCGGCCTGCCGGCGGCGGTCGGCGCCAAGGTCGCCTGCCCCGACGAGGCGGTCGTCTGCCTCGGCGGCGACGGCAGCCTGATCATGAACGTGCAGGAGCTGGCGACCTGCGTGACCAACGAGATCCCGGTCAAGGTCTTCCTGATGAACAACGGCTACATGGGCATGGTCCGCCAGTGGCAGGAGCTGTTCTGGGACCGCCGCTACAGCTCGGTCGAGATGGGCGCCAGCCCCGACTGGGTGAAGCTGGCCGAGGC